>Ga0208034_1000144_pt1 | contig 69021 bp, 58 predicted proteins | sample June2015DPH_8_10_FD_184699 | JGI IMG/M metagenome (GOLD analysis project Ga0208034, IMG submission 184699) | Peatland microbial communities from SPRUCE experiment site at the Marcell Experimental Forest, Minnesota, USA - June2015DPH_8_100... | ecosystem: Environmental > Terrestrial > Soil >...
ATTGGAAGTCATGCGACTGTCCGGTCGTACGTGACTTGGGCAGCGGTCCCTGTGCTGAGCGACGGTGAGAAATCACCACAGGATGAACGGGAGCCGTCCGCCCGCGGGGGAACCGATGACTCGGTTCACCCACTACGACATCTTCATGCCGGCAAATGCCGATCTACTAGAGATACAAGGATGACACCGCGTGGGTTGTCGGGCCGCGTCACCCAGAGGGTACCCGGCGGCCCGCTGCGCTCGGGACGACAATGCAGTGGACAGTGGACGGTTCTTCGCGCGGGCGGAGGGACATGGGGCACCCGGCTATCCCAGGTTTCATCCGCCGCGGCGGAGAGACTTGGGGCAGTCTTCGATCATCTGTGGAAGGCCAAAACAGGCCATTTCCGGGAAAAAGTCGCTGGTGGTCAACGGGCCTTTTTGACCCCAAAATAGAGCAGGCCGGCGCCGCCTACTACGGCAACGATGCCCAGAATAGGAGGGACAGGGAGGGAATGGTGTTCTGTTTTGTTGATTTGAATTGCGCCAATATTCACTTCTTTCTTTTGGCTCGTATAAGAGAATCCCCCGTAGATAAGCGCTGCAACCCCGACAATGATCAGTAGTATTCCGGCGATCTTCATCATTGCTCCTGTTCTTCAAGCTTAGGCGTGGTTATGGTTCCTATCTTCGCCAGGGAATTGACGATGATGCAGAGAAGGATTTCAGCGGTTCCCTGCGAGGAATCCCCTTGAGAATCTAGGACAATTCCCAGCGTCGCGGATGTTCAGAATTGCTCATTTTGCCGGCAGAGCCTCTGAGAAGCCAAATCTGCGGCAGTGCGGCCAACGGCGGGGTTGGATTCGTGCTATCCCACCCTTCGCCAGAATTCCAAGAAGCAGGTCCTTCGACTCCCATCGTCCGCCGCGGCGGACTCTGGTCGCTCAGGATGACAATTCGGTGGGCAGTGAATAGTTTTTTGTGTGCGGGGGAGATAGCCGGTGTACCTTGCACCGTCCCTACGGGACTCCCAGACTTTTGGAGGATGCCGCATTCCCCACGCTGAAGCGCGGGGCTAACGTACGCTGCGCCTACGGCGCGAGGATTGAGGCGACTGTTGGGTCCGGTCGCTGCGGCGACCTTCGCTCAGGATGACACCGCGTGGGTTGTCGGGCCGCGTTTCGCGCGGCCCGCTGCGCTCGAGATGACACTTCAGTGGGAAGTGAACAGGGAACAGAGAACAGAAATGCTTTGTGCGGATTTTCAGAAATCGTGGGGATGGTCGATGAGGGCGGAGGAGGCGAGAGTGGGATCGGCGGGCGCATCGGAATCGGGCGGGAGTGGGATCGGGCTGTCGGAGCTGGTGGCTTCAGTTTGCGCGCGGAGGCGGGCGACGGTTTGCCAGTTGTCCTTGCGCGGCTGAAGGGAGAACCACTGCGGCAGAGGCATGAGGAGGAAGCGGCTGAGGGTCTCGGCGTACGGCTCGTAGAGTGCGCGCATCTGGCGGAGGCGCTCGCGGGAGGATTCGTCGTAGCAGAGCTCGATGCCGCTCGAGGAGAGCATGTCGTAAAGCTCGCGGCAGCGGGCCGGCGGGAGGCGGTCTGGCGCGTTGGCGACGGGACGGAGATTGAAGATTTGCGAGAGGTCGACGAGCGCGTGGCGGGCCATGGCGAAGGTGAGCTGGGCCTGGCGGGCCTCGAGGCCGCGAACGCCGGCGATGAGAAGCGATGAGGCGTCGAGGATGGCGGTGAGGGCGCTGAGCCAGCTTTGGCTGTTGTGCTGGGAGCGGAAGTAGCAGAGCAACGGATAGGAGATGTGGCTCTCAAGGAGCTCGGCGGACCAGCGTTCCCACTCGACAAGGAGAGTGGAGAGCGCCTTCGCGGCGCCGTCGCAGGAGTGGCGGCGCAAGAGCTCGGCGGCGGTGGGCGGAGAGCCGGCGCGGGCGTCGAGGAGTGCAATGCTGACTTCGCGGCGGGAAAAGGCGCTGTAGAGGACGGGGAAATATCCCATGACGACGGCGAGGAAGCCGAGGCCGGTGCCGCTTTCGAGAATGATGAGGGCGCGCGCCCAGGGACTGTGCGGCGTGACGTCGCCGAGACCGAGGGTGAAGAGGGTGGTTCCGCTGACGTAGAGGTCGGAATAGAAGTTGGAGGGGCGCGTGGCGTCGTTGAAGGGACTGCCGCCGGCGTAGTAGATGAAGGCGAAGCCGACGATCATGGCTGCGGCCCAGACGACGAGGAGAATGATGAGCGAGAGGGGACCGTAGTAGCTAAGAACGGTTTCGCGCTTGCGGGGATTGTGGAGGCGGCGGGCGAAGAAGACCCATGGGTTCCAGGTAAAGGCGTAGAAGATGCGGGTGAGGCGGAAGCGGCCGGTGGCGCGGCGGGGAAGGATGATGGTCTGGAAGGCATCGAGGAGCACGATGAAGATCGAGAGGATGCCGGCGACCAGAGGGAGGGTGCGCATGGGGACTCCTTGACGCTAGGCAGCCGGTGGATCGGGAACGGCGGCCGTTGGATGCATTGTATGCGGGATGGGGGGAGGGAGCGGAGTTGGCGGAGTGAGCGGGGTTGCGAGCCCGCCCTTCGCCAGAATTCCAAGAAGCAGGTCCTTCGACTGCCATCGTCCGCCGCGGCGGACTCTGGTCGCTCAGGATGACAGCCAGGATGGGGCACCCACGCCAGTGGTCAGTGGACAGTAGGCAGTGGTCAGTGACGGAGGAGCCAACACAGTTAACAAAGTGAGCGGGTTTGCAAGCTCACCCTTCGCCAGGATGGGGCACCTATACTCCGGGGTGGGTCCGGGGTGGCGGGCCTGGTGTTTTGGGAAACTTGCTTCCCTGAGAGGCGGGGCACGCGCTACGTTTGTGGTGGAAGATCCAAGATGAATCAGGAAGCGCGAACAGCGGCGGCGGCGGGGCGCAGGACGAGTGCGCGGCAGGGCGCGGCGAAGCAGATTGAGATGATCGGTGTGCCGCTCGACCTGGGGCAACAGCGGCGCGGCGTGGACATGGGACCGTCGGCATTGCGCGTGGCGGGACTGGAAGCCAAGCTCGAAGCACTCGGGCATCACGTGACCGACCGCGGCAACGTGCAGGTGCCCGTGGCGGAGACGATGCGGCGGGGCGATGCGCACGCGCGGTTCCTGAAAGAGATTGCGCAATGCGACCAGGAGATTGCCGATTGCGTTCAGAAGACGCTGGGGCGTGGCGCGATGCCGATCGTGCTGGGCGGGGACCACTCCGTGGCAGCGGGGACCGTGGCCGGCGTGGCAAACCATTTTCGCGCGCTGGGGCAGGCGGTGGGGCTGATCTGGATCGATGCCCATTCGGACATCAATACACCGGAGACATCTACTTCAGGGAACGTGCACGGCATGCCGCTGGCGGCGCTGCTGGGAATGGGGCCGACCGAGTTGAGCAACCTGCTGGGCTGGCAGCCGAAGGTGTTGCCGCAGCACACAGTTCTGGTGGGCATAAGGGATGTGGACGAGGCGGAGCGGGAAAACATCCGGCGCGCCGGGATCACGGCTCACACCATGCGGGACATCGACGAGCTGGGATTGCGCGCGGTGATGGAGAAGGCGATCAAGGTTGCGGCTAAGGGCACGGCCGGCTACCACGTGTCGATTGACATGGACTGGGTTGATCCCGAGAAGGCGCCGGGCGTGGGCACACCTGTGCCGGGCGGAGCGACGTATCGCGAAGCGCATCTGGCGATGGAGATCCTGGCCGACGACGGGGGCATGCTGAGCCTGGAGCTGGTGGAAGTGAATCCGATTCTGGATGAGCACAACCGGACGGCGGAGCTGGCGGTGCAACTGATCTGCTCGGCGTTCGGGAAGAAGATTTTTTAGGCCGCAGAGTGGGGTCGGATGCGGGGCGGGGCGGGCGAGTGTCCGTTTTCGAGATGGATTGACCGGAAGCGCACACCGGCGGGGGCGGGGCGGCGCGTGTCTTTTCGCACAACTGATTGACGAAGCATCCGCTTGCGGTGTGGGGCGGGGTGGCAGGCGAATTGCAGGGTCAATGCCGGAACCGCCCATCGCGGGTCCGCGTACCCCTGAGCGGGGTGCTCTCCTCGATAAGAAAGAGGCCGAGGATGAAGTTCGTGAAGCAAGATTTTCTGTTCGCCATCCGGCAGTTTCGCAAGAGTCCCGGGTTTACCGTTGTGGCGATGGTTACGCTGGCGTTGGGAATTGGGGCCAACACTGCGTTCTTCGGCGTGATCAATGCGACGCTGTTGAGGCCGCTGCCCTACCCCGAAGAGAGCCAACTGGTCAACCTGAGCGAACGCTCAACCAAGTCAGACAGCACAATGCCGGTTTCGTATCCAGACTTTGTGGACTGGAAGCGCGAGCAGACGTGTTTCTCGGCGTTGACGATCTACCGCACCGCCGCGCCCCTGAATCTGAAAACGAGCAGCGGCGCGGAGCGGATGTCGACGGTGATGGTGGACTCAGACTTTCTGAAGGTGATGGGCTTCCAGCCGTTGCTGGGGCGGGACCTGCGGCCGGAGGACGACCTGAGGGATGCGCCGCCAACGATTCTGCTGCCCTACACGACGTGGACGCGGGTGTTCAATTCCGATCCGCAGGTAGCGGGGCGCGTGGTGGATGTGGACGGCAGGTCGGCGACGATCGTGGGAGTGCTGCCGGCGGCGTTCAATTTTTTTACGAATCCTGACCTTGTGATGCCGCTGGGACCCTATGTGGATGAGTTCTACCTGCAGGCGCGGAACAGCCACAGCAATGCGCGTGCGCTGGGGCGGCTGAAACCGGGCGTGACGCCGGCCGCGGCAAAGGCGGAGATGGATGCGGTTGCGGCGCATTTGAGCCAGGAGTATCCGAAGAGCAACAGCAGCGTGGGTGCGGCGCCGATGGCATTGCACGAGTACCTGACGGGTGCGGCGAAGCAGCGCGAACTGCTGCTGATGGGCGCGGTGGGGCTGGTGCTGCTGATTGTGTGCGTCAACATCGCAACGCTTTTCCTGGCGCGGGCAAGCTCGCGGGACCGGGAGATGGCGATTCGCTCGGCGCTGGGCGCCGACCGGTCGCGGCTGGTTCGCCAAGTGATGGTGGAAAGCCTGCTGCTGGCGGCGACGGGAGGGGCGCTGGGATTGCTGCTGGCCGTGGTGCTGGGCACGGCTCTGGAATCGCTGGTGCCGTTTGAGCTGCTGCGGCTGAACGGCGGTGCCGTGGCCGTAATGGACTGGCGGGTGCTGGCCTTCGCGCTGGGCGTGACGCTGGTGACAGGCGCCGGATTCGGGCTGATGCCGGCGTGGCAATTGGCGCGAACGAACCCGAACGCGGTGCTGAAGGATCACCGGCAGGGCGCGATTCCGCTACACAAGCGCGTGCAGACGCTGGACCTGCTGGTGGCCGCGCAGGTGGCATCGGCAGCACTTCTGCTGATTACGTCGGGGCTGATTCTGCGCAGCCTGTGGACACTGGCAAACAGGCCTCTGGGGTATGAGCCGGAGCATGTGCTGTCATTGCACCTGGCTTCGCCGAGCGCGCGGTTGGGCGGAGCGCCGCTGCGCGTTGCCGCTTTCTACGAGGAGGCCTTGGAGAAGCTGACGCAACTGCCGGGCGTAGAGTCGGCCGCGGTGACGAGCAATCTGGCTTTCGACTTCAACGATTCGCATAACCAGTTCCGTCCCGTCGACCGGCCCGCGCCGCCACCGGGCGATTATCCGTCGTCTTCGTTCCGCATTGTTTCCACCGATTATTTCCGCACCATGGGGATTCCGGTGCTCGCGGGGCGCGTGTTCGACGGCGAGGAGCCGATGCCGGCGCTGCCCGATCACGCACCGAGCATGAGCGAGGCCATTGAGGCGCTGCGCGCGCTGCCCATGGACATCGTGGTGACGCGAAGCTTTGCCCAGCACTACTGGCCGGGACAGGATGCGGTTGGGAAGCGCATTTTGCTGGGACCGCCGGACATCGAGATGGCACATTGCACGATTATTGGAGTGGTTGGAGACACGACCCAGGACAATATGGGCCAAACCAACCACGAGGAGTTCTACGCCACGTTCCGGCAGTTCCCGTTTTTTCCCGGATATTCGCTGGTGGTGCGCACGCGGCAGAATCCGACGGCACTGATCGATGCGGCGCGGGCGCAGCTGCGGCAACTGACAACGACGGAGCCGGTGTACGACGTGCGTCCGCTGGCCACGCGCGTGGCGGATTCAATTTCGGGGCAGACATTTCAATCGAAGCTGATCGGCGCGTTTGCCGGCGTGGCGCTGGTGCTGGCGTCGTTCGGGCTGTACGGAGTTCTGGCGTTCAACGTGGGAAGGCGGACGCGGGAGATCGGCATCCGCATGGCGCTGGGCGCGCCGCGGGTCGCGGTGGCGGGCAACGTGTTCCTGCGCGGATTCGCGATGGTGATTCCGGGGCTTGCGATGGGCTGCTTTGGCGCGTGGCTAGTGGGCCGATCGCTGGCGAGCCAGCTCTTCGAGGTTTCAGCCAACGATCCGCGCACATATGAGGCTGCGCTGCTGCCGCTGCTCGTGGCCGCGGTGCTGGCGTGCTGGCTGCCGGCGCGGCGCGCGGTAAAGGTGGACCCGATGGTGGCGCTGCGCGAGGAGTGAAGCAGGGATCAGGGATCAGAGGTCAGGGGTCAGAGATCGGAGAAACGAGGGGGAGAGCGAGCGCGTTTACCGAGATGCGCGGCGGAGGTGGGGCATCCGATCGCCCGGCATGATACAAAACACTCACTGAGCGATCGTCAGGTCAGGCGAGGAATCCGCCGTGGGAACTGTCATACCGCTGGGAGATGCGTCGCGAAGGACGCGCCGGTTTGCGATTGTCACGCTGCTGATCATTGCGGTGAACGTATGGGTGTTTCTGCTTGAGCTGGGGGGCGGGGACGCGTTTGTGGCGCAGTGGGCCGTGATTCCGGCGGCGATTGCGAGCGGGTCTGGCTGGATCACGCTGATCACGTCGATGTTCCTGCACGGAAGCTGGCTGCACATCCTGGGAAACATGGTGTTCCTGTGGGCGTTCGGGCCGGTGATGGAGGACGCGATGGGGCGGGTGCGCTACCTCGCGTTCTATCTGATTGGCGGGGTGGTGGCCATGCTGGCGCAGGTATCAGCGAGCCCTGGGTCGACGGTTCCCTGCCTGGGCGCGAGCGGCGCGATTGCGGCGGTGATGGGCGCGTTCATCGTGATGTATCCGCGGGACCGGATCCGGTCGGTGTTGTGGATTTTGATCTTTATCCGCGTGACATACATTCCGGCGATTTTGCTGATCGGCGTGTGGTTCGTGATCCAACTGCTGGACGCGGGCGCAGTGGCGCGGGTGCAGACGGGCGGAGTGGCGTACCTGGCGCACGTGGGCGGATTCGTTTTTGGCGTGGTGACGGCGCGGCTGTGGGTTCGCCGTCCGCGCTCGCCGGATTACGAGTAAGCCCGGAGTAGCCGCGTCGCCACGGAAGTTTCTTTCCTTATCATCCACAACCACGGGCAGACTTCTTTTCATTCGCAGCCGTCAGTAGAAGTGGTAGTATTGCGAGCAATCCCCGGAATCGCCCTGAACAGGGCCCCCCAGGCATCCAACTCCTCCTTCTCAGGGCATTCTTGCGGCGACCAGAGGTTTCCGAATCGGAGAGCGGAGGATGGTTATGAAAGCATGGAGACGCCTTGCCTGGGCAGGTGTGTGTGGATTTGCAATGTTGCTGGCGGTGACGGGATGGTGCGCCAAGAAAAGCAGAGCGCAGGCACCTGCGCCCCAGCCAAGCCCGCAAGCCGCGGCGCCGGAATCGGGCGGCGGCGGCCAGCAGAGCGGCAAGGGATTTGCCATCGAGTCGGAGATGCTGACCTACAGCGCCATGGATGCCGAAAGCGGAACCCTGGCCTGCAACATTGCGCGGAACCTGGGCGCCGCCGACGATAAATGCGTGCCGCGCGCCATGAGCAACGCGCCGGGCGTGGTGATTATCACGGGAGATTCGACCGCGCTGTCTGAGTTCCAGCTTTGGCGCGGCGACATTTCCACCATGGACATTCTGACGCGGCGCGCTAACCGCTATTGCCCGCAGGCGGGCCAGCGGGGCATCATTTCCGGGATCGAAGGGCTGCTCGCGAAGACCCCTGAGGGCCAGATCCTCTCGATTGCCAAGGCCCTGTTCACCACCACGTCGGTGAAGACTCCGCTCGAAGGCAACGTTCTTGACCAGACGCTGCTGAACGACATCGCCGGCCACCTGCGTGCGGCGGGCGTATCGGTGGTGGTTCCGGACACCTACGGGCCGCACTCGCTGGCGACGATCGATGAGGCGCGGTCGCCGTTTCTGGCGAAGTTTCTGGCGCTGATGACGGCGCGCGGGTGCCTGGACATGAAGGCGGCGGGCGCGGACCATGGTGCGGCGGCGGATCAGCCGGGCGATAAGGCGGATGACCAGGACAGGCAGGCGATTGCCCAGGCGATCGACGGATTTTTGCAAACGCTGACCGGGCCCGATGTGAGCAAGGCGCCTGAGCCGCCGGCGGGCGGGCGACCCGAACCGCAAGCGCCGAACATTTCGCATTTGAACGCGGTAATGCGCGCCGACGGACTGGCGCAGGAGATGGGCTTCGACGCGTCAAGCTCGGGCAACGGGGACAACGCCCCGTGGACCGTGCTGTGGCTGAAGGCACTGGAATCGGGCGGCGACGAAGTGGCGTCGGACAACTTGATCAAGGGCAGCAAAACCAACTACACCGGCGGGGCTGTGGGAACCTACGCGCTCTTCCGCTTGAACGGCCAGTTGGAATGCTCAGGCGTGTTCTATAACCTGGCCGGCCCGGTGCTGTTCAATGACATTCCGAAGTTCGTGGATGGGTCAATGACCGCCGGCCCCGGACGCCTGGTAGGCGGCTGCAAAGCGAAGTAGCGGATTAGAAACCCGGCCGCGGGCCTCAGGCATCTTGAGGGTCGCGCCGCTGCCTCACTGAAAACGCCCAGTCGGGCAGGCAGTCTTCCGTGGGGTGAACCATGCGGCCACGCGTCATTGCTCTGCTGATGATCGTTTGTTCCGTTGCTTTGGTCTCTGCGCAAAAAACCAGGTTCGGACAGCCGCCTCCCAAGGCCAAGGCCGGCGTCGCCTATCCGTTGCAGGTCCACGTGTCGGGGATCCGTCTGCGACACGACTGCACGGCAAGCAAGACCGAGACACCGATCTCCTGCGCCGTTGTGATCTACGCGGACGCGACCCTCGACGGGCAGAAGCTGGAACTGATGGGTTATCAGATCTGGCTTCCGGAGCGCCCCATTGCACTGGTGCCCGCCGATTACAAGGCCCGCCTGTTTAAAGCACCCCACGCGCAGGGGCAGAATCCGATTGGCGATGAGTATGAGCTCGTGATGCCGGATGAAACCGTCTGGCGGTGCACAGTGACCGGCATCTCGGAGTAGCACCCGCCGGACCGCGAGTGCGGAGAAGCGCGCGCCAACCGTTAAGATCGTCAGTATGCGGTTCGACATCGTCACCATCTTTCCAGACTTCTTTGAGAGCGTGCTCGCGCACGGGATTGTGCGGAGGGCGCTCAAAGACGGATTGGTGCAGGTGGAGACGCACGATCTGCGTGAATACACACACGACAAACATCGCACGGTGGACGACCGGCCGTTTGGCGGCGGCGAGGGCATGGTGTTGAAGCCGGAGCCGCTGGCGGAGGCGCTGGAGAAGCTCGGCGTAAAAAGCAGGGATCAGGGATCAGGGGTCAGGGGTCAGACGCGGGTGATTCTGCTGTCGGCGCAGGGGAGGTTGTTCACGCAGCAGGTGGCGCGGGAGCTGGCGGCGCTGGAGCGCGTGGTGCTGGTGTGCGGGCGCTATGAAGGCGTGGACGAGCGCGTGAATGAGATTTACTGCGACATGGAGCTTTCGATCGGCGATTACGTGTTGAGCGGAGGCGAGCTGGCGGCGGCGGTGGTAATGGACGCGACGATGCGGCTGGTTCCCGGCGTGCTGGGTAACGAGGCGTCAGGCGAGTTTGAGAGCTTTGGCGCGGCGGACGCGGAGATCGAAGTGGATGTTGAAGGCGTGCCGCGATCGCAGCACGGAGCGGGAGGGCTGCTCGACTATCCGCATTACACGCGGCCGGCGGAGTTTATGGGGCTGCGCGCGCCGGAGGTGCTGATGAACGGCGATCACGCGGAGATAAGGCGCTGGCGGCGGGAACAGCAGTTGCGGAAGACTCTGAAAAACAGGCCGGATCTGCTGGAAGGCGCGGCGCTGAGCGCTGAGGATCGGCGGTTGATCGAGGAGATGCGGCGCGGCGGGTTGGAGTAAAACCGAAGGGATGCCGGAATGAAGGTGCAGCTTTCCCGCGGTCGAGCCGGTTAGTCTCAACCAAAGGTGGTTTCACTCGCGGCATCCCTGCGGCGAGTGGGATCAGTGAGCGATGGTGACGGTGAGGTTCAAGTCGACGGGGATGGCTTGCTTGCTGACAGTTCCGGGCTTGAAGTGGAAGCGGCTGACCGCATCGATCACGCGGGCATCCCAGAAGGGGCTATAGGACTTGACGACCTCGATGTTCTGAGGCTGTCCCTTTGAGTCGACGGTGAGGGTGAGGCCGACCTGGGCATCGTTGGGGACGTCGTTGGTGGTGTACCCCTGAGGAAGCGAGAGGTAGGCGGAGTCGACGAGGACCGGCTGAGTAACGCCGGAGCTTACACGGATGGGGGTTGGGGCAGTGGCGTCGTCCGCGGGCGTGCTGGCAAATGCCGCTGCGGGGAGAATTGGCGAGGAGAGCAGTGTGCTGGTCGCGAGTATACGGCGCATATGAAACCTCCAAGGCGACGATACTCACCATATATATTTTCATCCTCACAAATAACGATTGTCAAGACAAATATCGCAGAAATATATTTTCCAAATATTTATGCAGTTCTCTTCCCTGCTCTGCTAAGCACCCGTTTCAGATTCAGGCGAGTTTTCAACAGGGAAAATCCGGACAGGAATTCGGCGCAAGTGTCGGCGTTAAATGAGATGGAGGGGTCCGTGAGCCGGTTCGTGGAAATTGCTAGAAGGGCTTGACGGGTTCGGGCTGGACGGAATTGACCTGGCCGATGGCGATGGCGGCGACATAAAAGTTCTCGCCGCGGGTGGGTGAACCGGCGAGGCGGCGTAGCATGGCGAGCTGGCCGGTGTGCGTGAGGGCGTCGGCAATGGGGCCCTGCATGAGGCGCTCGATGGGCGCCTGGACCGGCGAGGACGAGGCGAGGTATGCGTCGAAGGCGGAGAGCGCGGCGAAGAAACGCTGCTGCTCCTGGGGCCAGGGGAGGGGTTGGGCGTTGTGCCACGCGGGATTGCCCTGGGCCATGGAGAGCGCCCAGTGGAGAAGGTCGCCCATGTGGGCGAGGATTTGCACGGGGCGACGGCCAGCGCTGGAAAAGCCGGCGAAGGATTCGGGAGCTTTTTCCAGGGCGCGAACGGTGCGATAAGCCAGTGTGGCAAGGGTGTGGCGGAGAAGATCTCGTCTTTGGTCCATGGGGGAAGGATAGCGTATGGACCGCGGGCTGATGGAGCGCAATTTTGCCAGGGTTCGGGGATTAGGCGGAGCGCGGCGATCTTTGATAAAATTGAGCTTCTGATATCGTTCGCAGGAAAAACACTGAAGAAAGTCAATCGCAGGACAAAGCCATGTCAATCCATCCAGTAATGCAGCGCCTGGCTGACAAGCTGAAGCGCACCGATTTACCGGCGTTTGTGCCGGGCGACCAGATTCGCGTTCAAGTGAAGATCAAGGAAGGCGACAAAGAACGGCTGCAGGCCTTCGAGGGCCTGGTGATCGCCGTGAACAAGGGGCCGCAGGGCACGTTTACCGTACGCAAGATGAGCTTTGGTCAAGGCGTAGAGCGCATCTTCCCTTTCAACTCCAAAGTGGTGGATAAGGTGGAGCTGGTGCGCAGCTACAAGGTGCGTCGAGCGAAGCTGTTCTATCTGCGCGGACTGCGCGGCAAGGCGGCGCGGCTGAAGGAAGTGGACCGGGCGACGGGTAAAGTGCGGGCGTAAGAACAGGGGTCAGGGATCAGGTGTCAGGGATCAGTTGACACCGATTCGTGGGAAGTGAAGGACAATTTGCAACGCAAAAAGGAACCCCGGCTTCGGCCGGGGTTTTTGCTGTGCGGAATTGAGCGTGGCCCATGAATTGTGCGGCGGGCCGTGGATCGCGGGTCGTGGACCGTGAACTGTGGGGCGCTTTGCGCGATGAGGGAGCCGACGGCGCTCTGTGAGAGCGTTCCGCGGTTTTATTCGCTCGTTGTGGGATCGAAGACCGAGCGGACGCGCGCAATGGAGTTTGCCGGGAATCCACCTAGCTGGGCGTGCTGGCGGATTGTATCCTCATCCGGGGCGATGTAGATGCAGTAAATCTTGTCGTCGGTGACAAAGCTCTGGACCCACTGGATCCGGGGCCCGATGGATTGCACCACGCTGCAGGATTTCTGGGCTATGGCGTGCAGTTGATCCGGGGTCAGTTTTCCGGCGCCGGGAATTTCCCGCTCGATCACGAACTTTGGCATTGCGAATAACCTCCTTTGTTGATAGCTAGCCTACCATCCTGCTGGACCCTTTTCCCTATACTGGACGCATGAAAATTGCAGCAACACCGGCGGCGCCGTATTATGCCGTGATCTTCACTTCCCTGCGGACGGAGGGAGACAACGGCTACGGAAAGATGGACGAAGCGATGGAGAGGCTGGCCGCGGAACAGCCGGGATTTCTGGGGATCGAGAGCGCGCGGGATGGGCTGGGGATCACGGTGTCTTATTGGGAGAGTTTGGAGTCGATTGCGGCGTGGAAGCAGAACTCGCGGCACCTGGTCGCGCAGCAGCGGGGACGGGATGCGTGGTATGAGGAGTTCAAGGTGCGGGTGTGCCGCGTGGAGCGCGACTACGATTTCACGCGTGCCTGACCGGCGCGTACCTCCTTTTCCACCTGGTCGCGGCGCAAAGATTCCTATACTGTCAGCATGATGAGGGCTCCGGTGTGCGGATTTGCGCTCGAGAACGCTGCGCGGCGAAGCGGCGCACTGCGCATCGCCGGTCTGGATGAAGTGGGCCGCGGGCCGATGTTTGGGCCGGTGGTGGCGGCCGCAGTCGTTCTTCCGGAGCGCTTCCGCTTGCGCGGCCTCACCGACTCCAAGCAACTCACCGAGGGTCAGCGCAACGAATTCGACGAGGCCATTCGCGCCCGCGCCGAGGCGTGGGCCATTGCGGCGGTGGACGTGGAGACGATCGACCGCATCAACATCCGGCGCGCGTCGCTGCTGGCCATGCGGATGGCCGTTGAGCAGCTCGCTCGCGCGCCCGATTATCTGCTGATCGACGGCTGCGACACGATCGACTGGCCGTGCGCGCAGCAGGTGGTGGTGAGCGGCGATGCGCTGAGCCTCTCGATTGCTGCAGCCAGTGTGCTGGCCAAGGTGCATCGTGACCGCCTGCTGGTGGAGCTGGATGCCGTGTACCCCGGCTACGGCCTCGCGCGCCACAAGGGCTACTGCTCGCCGGAGCACATGGAGGCGCTGAGGCGATTGGGGCCTACGCCGCTGCACCGGAAGAGTTTTGCGCCGGTGACTCAAACGGAGCTAGAATTCCCCCAACCATAAGGAACGTTCGATGTTCGTCATAAGGCGGTACTGGCTGTTGGTGATGCCGGCCCTTTGCCTGCTGTTGAGCGGGTGTCCCGAAGACGTCTCGTTGCGGAAGCCTGACCCAACAAAAGGCACAGTCACCGGGATTGTGATTTGCGCGGACACCGGCAAGCCGGCGCGCTTTGCCGAGGTGCAACTCCTCCCTGCTGCGTTCTTCAGCGCCAGCGGCCAGTCTGGAAATGGCGGCGTGGACATGGACGAGGCGGCTGTAACCGGTCTCGACGGGCGATTCACGATTGAAGCCGTTCCACCGGGCGACTATTACGCCTATGCCACGCTGAATGGATATCTTGATCCGGAGCGCGGCATCGACTTCAATCGGGCGAAACAAAAGGCCAGCGACGATGAGCAGACCTTGGACGCGCTGAATCAATGGAAAGATCACTTCGCCGAGTTGACCGTGAGTGCCCAGCACACCAATGATCTGTCACTCGGGATTGAGCGCGGCGCAGAGATCGATGGGACGGTGAGCTACGACGATTCAAGCCCCGCCATCGGCATGCGGTTTGAGCTAATGCGCAAGACAACGCAAGGCGACTGGACCGCAGTGGGCGACAGAGGCAGCGGCTGGGCGTTGGAAGAGAAGACCGACAGCCACGGCCGATACAGCATCACCAATCTGCCGGCGGGCGAGTACAAAATCTGCACGCTTTTGCCAATCAAGGCAGAGGAGGAGGCGCCTCACGTTTGTCTCGGCGGTACATTCCGCAAGAAGGACGCGGAGGCGGTGAAGGTGAATGCCGGGGAGGCTCGCGGCGGAGTGGATATCGTGATTCCGCTGACTGGTATGTACACAGTTGCAGGCAACGTTACTGCCGCAATGGATGGGCATGTTCCGGAGCAGGCGCGATTACATCTGCTCTACGCGGATGACCGCGAGCAAGCGCGAGCGACCGCGATGCGGAAGGATGGGAGCTTCTCTTTTGCCTACGTGCCTGCGGGTGAGTACGTCCTGAAAGTGACGGGTGTGCAGGACTCGAGGACGCCAGGGCAAGCGGCAAACACCAACAATACCGCAGCTGCTCCTGCGAGTCCTCCCCAGGTGCGCCGTTACGCGGAGTTGGAGATCCCGTTGAGCGTGCAAAGCGAGATGAATGACGTGAACGTTTCGCTAGTTGAGTTGCCGAAGGCGACATCCGCGGAGTAGCCGAAGATCAGCCTGCGCCGGAGGCGCGAGCTTTGCGGCGAACTTCTTTCTTCCAGAAATGGGCGGGTTTGGCCGGCTGCCTGGTTGCTATTCTCCGCAGGAAAGCTCGAGAGAGTCAAGCAGATTAACCATGCGCACGATGGACTGGCTCCGTTCGTCGGTTACGTTGTCGCGATTGCCGATCTGCTGTTCGAGGTCTTCAATGCGCAGCGCCTGCCAGCTCATTTGTTCTTCCGCATTCACGGCGCGCTCCTCGGCTGCCAAGCGGGCCCGCCGCTCGCACTTCACCGTTTCAACGACTCGAACGATACGTTCCTCGAGGGCTGAATAATCGTCCGCAAAGAAGATCATTGCTTCTTGATTGGGCTGGGGATGATGCGCGATTGGCTGCTGTTCGCGAATTTCGGCTTGATGTGCCTGCGGCGCAGTAAATTCCTTGAGGACCGAAAAATCGTCTGCCGCCGGAGCGGATGCCACGAGACGCGCCCTGGAAAGAGCGGTGCTGTCCCGCTGTTCCAGCTCCATTTCTCGCAGCGCGGTCATAATGTTCGACATTTACAAATTCCTCATGAGCATCGAGCCCTGTTTGTCCCGATTGCTCCCGAAGCTCCAGGCACGGTCAGTGCTTCCTTGCATGGCGCTTCGACTGGTGAATAATCGATTGAATAGATTCACTGTAAGCCGGTGTTGAGTATGGTTTCAATCACCGCTGTCCGGCAGTTGTTGCCACAAAAGTTGTAATTGGGGGAGTTAGCGGGGCTAGCGGAGTTAGGACGGGGCACCGACGACAACGCGGGCTTTGCGGCGGCGGTTCCAGGCAAGCGCGGGTCGGACGGCAAGCAGGACAAAGATCACAAGAGTGTAGGGCGTTGGCGTGAGGACTCCGGTCTTGACCTTCCACCAGTAGTGCGCCACGGCGGTGATGGCGGCGAGATAGATGAGCATGTGGAGGCGGTTCCAGTTTTTGCCGCCGAGCTTGCGGATGGACCAGTTGGTGGACGTAGCGGCAAGCGGCAGCAAGAGCAGATATGTGGTAACGCCCATGATGATGAAGCGGCGCTTCGTGATGTCGGTCTTGATGACGTTGAGATCGAAGCCGGCGTAAAGGCCGAGCCACGTGAGCATGTGCAGCGTGGCGTAGAAGAAGACGAAGAGACCGAGCAGGCGGCGGAACTTGACGAGCCAACTGAGGCGCGGTGAAAGAGCCCGCACGGGCGAGATGGCCAGCGTGGCGGCAAGGAGCCAGAGAGCCGTGAGGCCGGTGGTATTGGCGATTTGAGCGGTGGGGTCGGGGCCGAGGGTGTTGGTGACGCCGCGGTGGACGAGCGTGGCGAACGGCAGAAGGCAGCCGATCCAGACGGCGACTTTGAGTGCGATGAGCGTAGGACGATTCATTGGGAGCAAGGCAGCGAGGGAGCGAGGGAGCGGGTTAGCGTTTGTGCAATCCCGGGTTCCAAAAGCGGGACCCGGGGGCATCCGGCGATTCACTTGGTGCGGGCGAGGACGCCCGCACGACAGCCGATCTGGAGATCGGCGCTACATTGCTTCAGAAGTACCGGCGGAGATTCATGCCGGTGTACATGGACGCGACCTGATCGGTATAGCCATTGAACATGAGCGTGGTGCGGCGCTGATTGTAAAAAGGCAGGCCGATGCGGCGCTCGGTTTTCTGGCTCCAGCGGGGATGGTCGACGTCGGGGTTCACGTTGGAGTAGAAGCCGTATTCGGTGGGCGCCATGTCGTTCCACGTGGTGTGCGGCTCCTTTTCGACAAAGCGCACGGTAACGATTGACTTGGCCGACTTGAAGCCGTACTTCCACGGGATGACGACGCGGACCGGCGCGCCGTCCTGGTTGGGAAGGGTTTGGCCGTAGAGGCCGAAGGTGAGAAGAGTGAGCGGGTTCATGGCCTCGTCCATGCGCAGGCCTTCGGAGTACGGCCAGGAGATGTTGCTTTCGTCGCCCCACTTGTCGACCTTGCGGTTGTAGTAGGAGAGGAATTGCACGTACTTGGCGGAGGGCAGCGGCTGGCACTGCTTGATGAATTCGGAGAGCGAGTAGCCGACCCAGGGAATGACCATGCTCCAGGCCTCGACGCAGCGATGGCGGTAGGTGCGGTCTTCGAGGGGGTGGAGCTTGAGGAGGTCGTCGATGTCAAAGGTGAGCGGCTTGGCAACGAGGCCTTCGACTTTGACGCTCCAGGGGCGCGTGGGCAGGATACCGGCGTTCTTGGCGGGCTGATCCTTTTCCACGCCGAACTCGTAATAGTTGTTGTAGTGGGTGATGTCCTCGTAGCTGGTGAGCTGTTCGCCGGTGGTGGTGAGCGGGGATTGGACCGTTTGCAACTGGTTTCCGGCATGGACGGTGGTGCGGGGCGAGACGAGCTGGCCAAGGTGGTCGGCGGAGATGACCACGGCGCCTGCTGCGGCCGCGCCTTTCAAGAAACGGCGGCGGCTGAGATGGCGAAAGTATTCGTCGCGGGAAGTGATCTCGGACGAAGGAATATCGGGTGGTTTGCCGATGAGCATGGTTGACCTCACGGAGGGAAGAATCCGCTGCAATTATTAGACACCCGAGAGGCGGCGAACGTTACAGGAAACAGCGAATAGGGAGTAGGGAATAGGGAATAGGGAGTAGGAACGCGCGGTGCGAGAAGGCCGGTTCCCCGCGCCGGGGCGCAAAACGAAGAGGCGACGAGGGCGGGGCACCGGGCCGGCTACCCGAGAAGCGCATGCGGCGTGAGCAATTTCAGGCGAAGGTGAATCCGCTCCTCTTCAGCGGCAACGTGCGTATGCGTTTGCCGGTCGCGGCGAAGATGGCGTTGCCGACCGCGGGAAGGACGGAGGGCAGCGAAGGTTCGCCGAGGCCGGTGGGCGGGAAATCGCTTTTGCGCCAGAAGACGTCGACGACCGGGGCCTGGCGCATGCGCAACATTGGGCTCTGATGGTAGTTGGTCTGGTCGACGCTGCCATTGGTCAGCGTGATTTCCTGCTCCATATGGCTGAGGCCTTCAATGACGCCACCGATGGCGAGGTTCTCCGCGGCTATGGGATTGATGATCTGGCTGCCGATGTCGCCGGCGGCCCACACGTGGTGGACAGTGATCTCATTGTGGCTGTCGACACTGACTTCGGCGACGTGGGCAAAGTAGCCGAGATGGCAGAAGTGGGTGGCCAGCCCCATTCCATGGCCGGGCGATTTCTTGCGATCGCGCCAGCCGGATTTTTCGGCAACGAGCGAGAGCACGCCCTTCATCCGTTCCGGATTGAGGAGATTCGGATTGTGCGGATCGACTTTCGTGCCGGGATCAGGCGTGGCGTTGAGGATGTCGAGCAGGAAGTCGAGCGGATCGCGACCGGCGGCCGCGGCGAGCTCATCGAGGAACGACTGATGCACGAAGGCAAATGCATTGTCACCCGGCGCGCGCAGGGCACCACAACGCAGCCATAGCGGAATGGCGCTCATCCCGACCGAGTAATTGGGAACGCGGCCGGCCGGGAACTGGTCGCCGCCGATATCGCCGGTTTGCACAACGGTTTTGCCTTCGCCGTAGGTGATGAGGTGCTGGCTCCATGCAACAAGCTTGCCTTGCGCGTCGAGGCCGGCTTTGAAGCCGATGGTGCCGCCGGGACGGTAGGCATCGTGGCCGATGTCGTCTTCGCGCGACCAGAGTAATTTGACGGGCTTGCCCACCTGTTTCGACAGCCATGCTGCCTCGACCAGGTAGTCGTTCATCAAGCGCCGTCCGAAGCCGCCTCCGGCGCGGCATAAATGAACCGTGATGCCGGCGGGGTCGATGCCCAGCGCTTGCGCCACGAGGGCCCGGCCTTCGGCGGGCATCTGGCTCGTGGTCCAGATTTCGAGCTTGCCGTCGCTGTAGGCGGCGAGCGTGTCCTGCGGTTCAAGAGATCCGTGGGCCAGGAACGGATAGGCGTAGACGGCGTCGAGGACTTTGGAGGCCGACTTGAGTGCCGCGTCGACATCGCCGTAGCTGCGCACAGTGTAGGCGGCCGGAGATTTCAGCAACTCCTCGGCCCGTTTGGCGAAGTCATCGCTCGACTGACTGGCGCCGCGGCCGTAGTCCCAATCGATCTTCAGGCTTTTGCGGGCGTTTTGGGCTTGCCACCATGTATCGGCAACGATGGCCACGCCGGGCTCCATGCCCGGCTCCCACCCTGCGACCGGATCGGCGGAGAGCGTGCCCTCGATGACGAGGACCTTGCGAACGCCGGGAAGCTTGCTAACTTCCGCGGTGTTGGCGCTTTTGACTTTTCCGCCGAAGACGGGGCACCTCTGGATGACGGCGTGGAGCATGCCGGGCACTTCGAAATCAATGCCGAAGATCGGTTTGCCGGTGACGATGGCACGGTTGTCGACGCCGTGCTGCGAGGTGCCAATGATGCGGTAGTTTTTCGGGTCTTTCAGCTGAACTGATTTCAGGTCGGGCGGAGTGAGCGTGGCGGCTTTTGCGGCCAGCTCGCCGTAGGTGGCGGTGCGATTCGATTTTGCGTGCAGGACCTTGCCGCGGTCGGTGGTGCATTCGGACTCGGGCACTCCCCAAGTTTGCGCTCCGGCGCTTATGAGCATCTGGCGATAGGCGGCGCCGACGCGACGCAGCGGATCCCAGTTGATGGGCGTGGCTGTGCTGCCGCCGGCAAACTGCGGGCCGAAAACATCGGGGTTGAGATCGGCCTGCTCGATGTGCACATCTTTCCAATCGACGTCGAGCTCCTCGGCGATGAGCATGGGCAGCATGGTCCTGACACCCTGCCCGAGCTCGGGATTCTTAGCCATGAGAGTGACGGTTCCGCTGGGGTCGATGCGGATGAACGCGACCGGCGCAAAAGCGGGCGGTTTTTGAGGCCGCTGCGCGAAGGCCGGCAGCTGCCTGTACAAGCCGAGAGCAAAGGCTCCGCCGCTGAGGGCGGTCATCTTGAGAAAGGATCGGCGGTCAAGATCTTCGATGATGTTCATGATGTTCGCCCTCCTTCAGCTTTTTTGGGCTGGCGCGTGGGCCGCTTCGGCAGCATGGTGAATGGCCTTGCGAATGCGCGGGTAAGTTCCGCAACGGCAGAGGTTGCCGCTCATGGCAGCGTCGATGTCGGCGTCAGTGGGATTCGGCGTGTGAGCCAGCAGCGCGGCGGCGGCCATGATTTGGCCTGGCTGGCAATAGCCGCACTGGGGCACGTCCAGCGCTTCCCATGCCTGCTGCAGGGGGTGGGTGGCATCCGCGGAGAGACCTTCGATGGTGGTGATGGCCTCGCCGGCGATGCTGCCGACGTGGGTCATGCAGGAACGCACCGCTTTGCCACCGACCAGAACAGTGCAGGAGCCGCAGACTCCCATGCCGCAGCCGTACTTGGTTCCTTTCAGGTCGAGCAGATCGCGCAAGACCCACAGGAGCGGCGTGTCAGGCGGCACGTCGACCGTCATGACGTTGTTATTCACATTCAATTTGAGAGGCATTGGGCACACCTCCTAGTGGGCGCCGAAGGACGTCGGCGGCGGAAGGGTTTGACAGTGAGGAACTCTAGTGCGCGGCGCTTTGCAGGCGAAGTGACAGCGGTCACGAAAGACAGGGGGCGAGGGAGTGCGGGTCGGGAGACCCGCACGACAGCCCGTCTGGAGACCGGCGGTACAAAGAACCGAGGAAGCAAGGGACCGAGGGACAGAGGGACCGAGAAGGCGGGACTAAGGGAGTGCGGGCGGGGACGCGCGCACGACAGCCGGCGAGGACGCCGGCGCTACAAAGGAGCGAGGGAACGAAGGACCAAGGGAACAGGGATCAGGAATCTGCGGGAGCGGGTGCGAAGGGCCATTGGCGGAGTCGGCGGGCGCGGAGGATATAGATGAGAGTTCCGCTGACGGCGATGGCGGCGGCGACGGCAAGTTCTTTGACGGCGTGGGCGCGGTAGACGAGCAGGAAGCCGAAGCCGGCCATGGCGGCGAGAGGCGGGAGAGGGTACAGCGGAATGCGGAAGGGGCGCGGGAGATCGGGGCGGCGGATGCGGAGGACGATCACGCCGACCTGCTGCAGCGAGAACTGCAGCAAGATGCGCGTGATGACAAGCATGGTGATGACCTGGGTGAGAGTGAAGAAGCAGAAGAGGGCTCCGACGAGTCCGAGAGCGACGAGCGAGCGGTGGGGAATGCCGTGCCGCGGGTGGACGGCGGCAAGATAGCGGAAGTAGTTGCCGTCGCGCGCGGCGGCATAGGGGACACGCGAGTAGCCGAGGAGCAGAGAGAATACGCTGGAGAATGCGGTCCAGACGATGAGGGCGGCGAGCAGGTAGCCGGCCCAGGGGCCGAAGGCGGAGCGGGCGATGTCGGCGACGAGCTGCATGCGGAGGGTGGCGGGAGAAGATCCTGTCAGGGCGGCTTGCGAAGCGGCGGCGCGCAGCGAGGGCAGAGCCGAGAGGTTCATGGCGATGTAAATAGAGGCCACAAAGAAGACGGAGAGAAGAATGGCGCGGGGGATGGTGCGCTCGGGGCGGCGGACCTCAGCGCCGAGGAATGTGATGTTGTAGTAGCCCCAGTAGCAGTAGGTGGCGAGCAGTGTGCCCTGGGCGAGGCCACCGAGAGCGGGCGCGAGCGAGAGAGGCGGCGCGGGGGGCATGTGCCATCCGCCTGTGGCAGCGGCGTGGGCGAATCCGGAGACGATGACGCCGGTGAGTGCGGCGATGACTCCTGCGAAGAGCACCCAGGCGAGACGCGTGGTGGAGCTGAGGTTGCGGTAGAGAAGCGCGGTGACGAGCAGGCAGGCAGCGGCAGCGGCAAGGTTGGAGTAGTGGAGAGCGGGTAGCGCGGCGATGGGAGCGGAGTCGAGGCCGGGCCAGAAGACAGCTAGAAAGCCGGAAAGGCCGATGCAGCCGGAGGCGATGGAGAGCGGCGCAGTGAAGCCGACTTGCCATACGTAGAGAAAGCTGAGCCAGTTGCCGGGGCCCTTGGGGCCGTATATCTCCTGGAGGAATGCATAGCTGCCCCCAGCACGCGGGAAGGCGGCGCCGAGCTCGGCCCAAACGAGGCCGTCGGCAACGGCGATGGCGGCGCCGAGAACCCACGCCCACACAGAGAGGCGGTAGCCCGCGGCGGCGATCACGAGCGGCAGAGTGATGAAGGGGCCGACGCCGATCATCTCGAGCATGTTGAAGAGGACGGCGGAGCGGAGGCCGATGCGGCGCTCGAGGGTGGCGGCGGTGGAAGTGGATGGGAGCATTGGACGGCTGGTATTGAGATTACATGGCGCAGCGGCAGGGCTGAGAAGAACAGTGCGCAACTAAGTGCGGGCCAGGAGACCCGCACGACAGCCGGGCAGGAGCCCGGCGGTACGCTGTGGCGGCGGGGCATTGACGAATGGTTGCGCGGTCGAGGAGACTGGGTGCTGCCGCAAACGTGTGCATAGCGGGGTTTTTGGGGAATGGCAGAAAGGGATGGGGGCAAGACGGTGGGTGTTGCGCAAACAGGCGGTGCGTGGCGCGAGTTGCGGGAGCCGTCGAGGCAAGTTTCGATCAAAGACATAGCGCGGCTGGCGCGAGTGTCGCACCCGACGGTGTCTCGCGCGCTGCAGAACAGCCCACTGGTGAATGCGGCGACGGCGGCAAGGATTCGCAAGATCGCCGAGGATGCGGGGTATCGCGCGAGTGCCGTGGCACGGGGGCTGGTGACGCGGCGGACAAGGACGATCGGGCTGGTGGTGACGACCGCGGCCGATCCGTTTGCGGGCGAAGTTGCATGCGGCATCGAGCAGGCGGCGAACGATTTGGGCTATGCGGTGTTCCTGGCCAATTCGAACGCCGATCCGGAGCGGGAGCGTAAGGTAGTGCAGGAGCTTGCCGAGCGGCGCGTGGACGGAATTATCGTGACATCGTCGCGGGTGGGCGCGGAGTATCTGCCGTTGCTGACGAAGCTGAATGTACCGATGGTGCTGGTGAACGACCAGTACCCAGGCGAGTTTGTGCATTCAGTGATGATTGCGAACCAGGAAGGAAGCCGCGTGGTGGTGGGGCACCTGATCGCGCTGGGCCACCGGCGCATTGCTTATATCGGCGACCGAAGAGGATACCAATCGGATGCGGAGCGGCTGGAAGGGTACAGGCAGGCGCTCGAGGAAGCGGGAATCGAGATTGCCGCCGAGCTTGCGGTGGAGGGCGACAGCCGGCCCGAAGCGGCGGTGAAGGCAATGAACAGGCTGCTGGCTCTGAGCGATCCGCCGACGGCAGTGTGCTGCTACAACGACATGACGGCGCTGGGAGCGATGAAGGCGATCCGCGCGCGGGGACTGCGCGTGCCGGAGGATGTGTCGGTGACGGGATTCGACGACCTGTTTTTTGCGGCGTATGTCGATCCGCCGCTGACGACGGTGCGGCAGCCGATGCGGCAGATGGGACGGATGGCGATGGAGAACCTGTTCAAGCTCATGTCGGGCGAAGATTCGGTGGCACAGGTCACGGTGGATCCGGAGCTGATTGTGAGGGGCTCGACGGGGAAGGTGCAAGCGGATTCGGGCCGCGACAGCAAGGCGAGGGATTCACGCGAAAGGATGCGTAATGGGTGATACGGGAGCAAGAAACGGGGGACCACCGCTGCTTACGCCGCTGAGCGTCTTCTGCAAGGACACGCCGATCATTCCGGCGATTCGCAAGCCGGAGCTGGTGGAGCAGGCGATCGCTTCGCGAAGCAAGCTGGTGTACCTGCTCACAGGCGATCCCGACAACGTGGAGTCGATGATCCGCGCGATTCTGGGAGCGGAGAAGATTCCGCTGGTGAATCTCGACTTGCTGAACGGATTCTCGCGCGACAAATACGCGGTGAATTACCTGAAGCGGGTGGGGGCGCGGGGCATTATTTCGACGCACCTCGATCCCCTGCGGCATGCGCTGGCTATCGGGCTGTATGGAATTCAGCGTACGTTTCTGCTGGACTCGGGCGCGATGGATACGATTAGCAACCAATTAAAGAACACGCCGGTGCACGCGCTCGAAATTTTGCCGGCGCTGGTGGCGCCGAAGATGCTGGCGCGGGTGCGGGCGATCTCGCCCGATCTGCCGGTGGTGGGCGGTGGGCTGATCCAGACGATGAAGGAAGTGGAAGAGCTGCTGGCCGCGGGATTGAGCGCGGTATCGACGAGCAACCCGGTGATGTGGATTCGGTGAGGCGGGGTCTCGGACGTTATTCCACGTCGGGATTGGGGAGGATGATGTCGCGGACGATGGAGCTCATTTCGGCGACGGCGGAGATGAACTGGCGCAGCGTACGGCGCGTGGATCCGAAGTTGTCGAATTCCTCCGGCGTCATGCCGTCTTCCATGTAGGCGCGTTCGAAGTCGGGGAATTTCGAAAGCAGCGTCGAGACGATTCGCGGATCAACCGGCGTATCGATGCGATTGATCACCTCGATGTCGCTCTCGTTGTAGCGCTTTTGCCAGACGCACGGCGGAGAGATGACCACGTCGCCGCCGATAAACTCGCTCCAGTGCATGTGATTGCGGAAGGCCGCAGAGAGAAGGCGCAGGCGGTAGCCGCGGTCTCGATAGATGCGGTAGGCCTTTTTGAAGACTGCGACGCCGGCCCACTCGAGGTATCCGGGATCGACGGAGAGATTGTGTTTGTCGTGGAGGACCTTGAGCCAGTCGTCGAGGCGGCCGACCATAAGCGTGCAGATGGGGCCCATCGTGGAAATGTCGAGGCCTTCGGCTTCGCGACGACGGAGGCCGCGCTCGACGGCTTCGGCGACGGCGATGGCCTGAGGCAGGGTGAAGCTGACGGTGGCGTTGATGCTGATGCCGCGATAAGTGGCTTCCTCGATGGCGGGGATGCCTGCGTTGGTGGCGGCGATTTTGACGATCATGTTGGGCGCGAGCCGGCTGAAATGGATGGCCTGGGCGAGCATGGCCTGGGTGTTGCGGTAGTTGCGCGGGTCAGTTTGGATGGAGAGGCGGCCGTTGCGGCCTTTTTCGCGCTCGAAGATGGGAAGGAGCAGGCGCGCGGCGTTGGCGGAGATCTCCTCGACGATGCGCCAGGAGAGATCGTCTTCGTTTAGATTGGGTTCGGCGGCGGCGAGTGCAAGAATGCGGGGCTTCCAGACGGCGAGCTCTTTTTTGAGGACCGTGACGGCGATGGATGGATTGCAGGTGGCGCCGACTGCACCGTGCTCAATGGAGTAGGTGAGTTCTTCGATGGAGGCGGAGTCGTTCCACAGGCAGGTGGGGGTAGTCTGCGTCATTTTGTGGAGCGGACTTTTAAACTGAAGCGCTGGAGCAACGGGAGCCAATGGAGCCTCCGGGAGATGCAAACGTGTGCAGAGAAACGCTAACACCCGGAAAAGCGGGCGGTCAAGCGAGTGATGCCCGGCCGGCCGTGGGTTCCTAATCCGGCGCGATTTTCCACCATAGCATGCATACGATAGTTGCGTTGGCACAGCTGTATACAAGTGCGATGATTGCAATGGGCACGGGAGTTGCGGGAGTGGTGCTCAGCCAGCAGGACTCAATGATTCGCAGCTTTGGTGCGCACCAATCTGGCGTTGAGGAGAGTTGAATGTGATGCGCGCGCAGATTGAAGAGGACCTGATCTACGATGTCGGGATGCACGAGGGTGACGACTCCGAGTTCTATTTGAAGAAGGGCTTCAGGGTGGTTGGCATTGAGGCCCTTCCCTCTCTGGCGAAGACCGCAAGTGAGCGGCTGCGTACTTATATTGAGAGCGGGCAACTAGTGATCCTGAATGTCGCGGTCGCGGAGAAGGAAGGCCCGCTGCCGTTTTTCGAGAGCCTTCACTGCAGCCTGTGGGGCACCATCAACCCAGAGCGGGGAAAGACAAACGACCGCGAGGGCTACCGGTTTGTTCGGCGAACCGTCAAGGGTTCGAATTTCGCAAGTATCCTGAAGGAATACGGTATTCCTTACTACCTAAAGATCGATATCGAGGGCGCCGAGACACTTTGCTTGAAAGCCTTGAAAAGTTTTACGTCGAGGCCGAAGTTCATCTCCTACGAGGCCTTGCCGGCTTCGTCGAGCGTCATGCGGGAAGAGTTTGCATTCCTCCGCACGCTTGGGTACTCGCGGTTCAAAGCCGTACGCCAGGATACCGTAGACGCGCAGCGTTGCCCCTTTCCCGCTAGGGAGGGCCAATATGTGGATCATCGTTTCGGGGGCAGTGCCAGCGGCCTTTTTGGAGAGGAAGCTCCAGGAGATTGGATGGACGAGGCCGGCGCGGCGAAATTCTATGACTCGCTCCGCGCCCGCCACAACCTCATCAACATTCTGAACCATTTGCGTTTGAGACGATTGCTGCGAAGTATGGTTCCAGATCCCGGATGGTACGATTTACACGCCAAGCTGGATTGAATTGCGATCCAATCTGCTTCGCATCCAAAGGGTCGATCATCGACAGGCTGGAGGCGAAATCCCTCTTGCGCCGACGGTATTGTCCGTGGCGGATTTGCCGCGTCCCAACAGGCCAAAATTGCCCCGGGATGAAACTTTTTCACGGTTGACAGGGAGGGCCTTAGAGTGGATGATTGTCAGGGTGCACACGTGTGCATGATCCACTTTGTTTTCTCGGGTTTATCGATTTATAGCCCGTGAACGCACAAGCCGGAAGTGGGCCCTGGCTTTGGCTTTTTTTTAGCAGGAGTGATGATGACTGATTTGCTAGTTCGGCCGGAGAAGTTCCGCAACCGGGCTGAAGATTTTGGCTATGAGTTTTTGTCGTTTCAGACGCGCAAGCTGGAAGCGGGCCAGCATTTTCGAAGCGAGACGGCGGCCAGAGAGCTGGCCATTGTGGTTCTGGGCGGCGTTTGCTCAGTAACAAGCTCGCGCGGAGAGTGGCACGGGATTGGCCAGCGCGCGACGGTTTTTGACGGGCTGCCGTATACGCTCTATCTGCCCATCCGAACGAGCTTTACGGTGAGCGCCGATGCGGCGTGCGATTTGGCCTTTTGCTATTGCAAAGCCGAAGAAGAGTACCCCGCGCGGCTGGTGACTCCGGCGCACGTTGGAATCGAGATTCGCGGCGGCGGGAACGCAACGCGGCAAATCAACGCCATGCTGCCGCCAACGTTTTTGGCACATCGGTTGATGGTGGTGGAGGTGTTCACGCCGGCGGGCAACTGGTCGAGCTACCCGCCGCACAAGCACGACGTTCACAATCCGCCAGGCGAAGTGGATCTCGAGGAGATCTATTACTACCGGATCGAGCGGCCGGAAGGATTTGCGGTGCAGAAGGTGTACACCGCGGACCGGCGCATCGACAAGACGATGACGGTGCGCGATGGAGAGCTGGTGCTGGTTCCGGAGGGGTACCATCCGGTGGTAGCTGCGCACGGATACAACGTGTATTATCTGAACGCGCTTGCGGGGTCGGCGCGGTCGATGGCGAGCTCAGACGATCCGGACCATGCGTGGGTGAAGAGCAACTGGAAGGAAAAGGACCCGAGGCTGCCAATAGTAAAACGCTAGGGATCAGGGATCGGGGATCGGGGATCAGGGATCAGGGATCAGAAACGCAGGGGCCGAGGGAACAAGGGACCAAAGAAGGCGGGACTGCGTGAGTGCGGGTCAGGAGACCCGCACGACAGCCGGTCTGGAGACCGGCGCTACAAAGGACCGAGGGAGCCGGGGAGAAAGCATGAAGACGCGGCGCATGACGATGGCTCAGGCATTGATCGGGTTCCTGCAGCAGCAGCATGTGGAGCGCGACGGCCGCGAGCACAGATTTTTTGCCGGCATGCTGGGGATTTTCGGTCACGGCAACGTAGCCGGGATCGGGCAGGCTCTGCAGCAGAATCCTGATTTTCCATACATCCTTGTGCGCAACGAGCAGGCGGGCGTGCACATGGCCGCGGGGTTCGCGAAGGCGACGAACCGGCTGCGCACGTTCGCGTGCACGTCGTCGATCGGGCCGGGCGCAACCAATATGATCACGGGCGCGGCGCTGGCGACCATCAACCGGCTGCCGGTGCTGTTGCTGCCGGGAGATATTTTTGCGCGGCGTAACGTGGCGCCGGTGCTGCAGCAACTGGAGTCGCCGGCAACGCAGGACACGGGCGTGAACGATTGCTTCAAACCGGTGAGCCGGTATTGGGACCGCATCTACAGGCCGGAGCAACTGATCACTTCCCTGCCCGAGGCAATGCGCGTGCTGACTTCGCCGTCGGACTGCGGAGCGGTGACGCTGGCGCTGCCGCAGGATGTGCAGACCGAGGCGTTCGACTATCCCGAGGAACTTTTCTTGAAGCGCGTGTGGCTGATCCGGCGCGGCGAGCCGGATCGCGCGTCGCTGGAGCGCGCGGTGAAGGCGATTCGAGCGGCGAAGCGGCCGCTGATTGCGTGCGGCGGCGGCGTGTTGATGAGCGAAGCGTCGCAGGCGCTGGATGAGTTTGCGTCGAAGACTCGGATTCCTGTGGCGGAGACGCAGGCGGGAAAGGGCGCGCTTGCATGGGATCACGCGCAGGTGGTGGGAGCGATGGGCGCGACGGGATCGCTGGCGGCGAATCGGCTGGCGCACGCGGCTGATCTCGTGATCGGGATCGGCACGCGCTACTCCGATTTCACGTCGGCGTCGATGACGGCGTTCCAGAATCCCGTTGTAAAGTTCGTCAACATCAACACGGCGGAGTTCGACGCGTACAAGGTGGGCGCGATTCCGGTGGTGGCGGATGCGCGGGTGGCGCTGGAACAATTGGGCGCGGCGCTCGCGGGGCACAAGGTGAGCGCGGCGTATGCGGCGGAGGTTGCGGATCTGAAAGCAACGTGGGACGCGGAGATTGAGCGGCTGTTCCATTTGAACGGGCCGAATTCGGGCCGCCAGGGCAAGCCGGCGCAGAGCGAAGTGATTGGCGCGATGTGGGAGGCGGCTGGTGAGCGCGACGTGCTGCTGTCGGCGGCAGGCAGCCACCCCGGCGACCTGCACAAGCTGTGGCGCACGCGAACGCCGAATGGGTATCACATGGAGTACGGCTACTCGTGCATGGGATACGAGATTCCGGGCGCGATGGGCGCGAAGATGGCCGATCCGACGCGCGAGGTTTTTGTGTTTCTCGGCGACGGGACGTATTTGATGGCGCCCAGCGAGATTGCGACGTCAGTGCAGGAAGGGATCAAGATTATTGTTGTGCTGGTGAACAATCACGGGTTCGCAAGCATCGGAAGTTTGAGCCGGTCGCTGGGGCAGGGCGGATTCGGGACGCAGTATCGAGCGCGCGGGAAGAAGAGCGGCCAACTGGATGGCGAGCCGGTGAACGTGGACTTCGTGGCCAATGCGCGCAGCCTGGGAGCGCACGCGATCAAGGCGGAGACACTGGGAGAGCTTAAGAAGGCGCTCGTGGAAGCGAAGGCAATGGATCGGACCACGGTGATCGTAGTTGAGACGGACACGTCGGTTGGCGTGCCGGGGTACGAATCGTGGTGGGATGTTGCGGTGGCCGAAGTTTCGGAATTGGAGAGCGTGCGCGAGGCGCGCGCAAAGTATGAAGAGGCGCGCAAGAGGGAACGGCGGTACTTATAAGACAGGGAGTAGGGAATAGGGAATAGGGAATAAGAAGTGCGGGCGAGGACGCCCGCACGACAGCCGGCCGGGAGGCCGGCGTTACTGGAGAACGGCGGTACGGGAGAGACGGCGCTACATTAGGTTCCCCGGAGGAGGAGATTGATGGAACGGTTACAGAATTTTATTGGCGGCGATTGGCGCGGGTCGAGCGCGAGCGAGGCGCTGAACGTGATCAACCCGGCTTCGGCCAAGGTGCTGGCGGAGGTTCCGCTGTCGCCGGCGGCGGATGTGAACGCGGCGGTGGAGGCGGCGGAGCGCGCGTTCGTAGAGTGGCGGCGGACGCCGGTGGTGGAGCGCATTCAGCCGCTGTTCCGGCTGAAGACGCTACTGGAGCAGCATCGCGATGAGCTGGCGCTCTCGATTACCAACGAATGCGGCAAGACGCTGGTGGAGAGCAGGGCCGAAATCCTGCGTGCCGTGGAGAACGTGGAGACGGCGTGTGGGATGCCAATGTTGATGCAGGGCACCAACTGCGAAGACATTGCGGCGGGCATCGACGAGCACATGATCCGGCAGCCGCTGGGCGTGGTGGCGGCGATTGTGCCGTTCAATTTTCCCGGGATGATTGCGTTCTGGTTTTTCCCGTACGCGGTGGCGGCGGGCAATTGTTTTCTTCTGAAGCCGTCGGAGCGCGTGCCGATTACTTCGCAGAAGCTGTTCGCGCTGATTCAGGCGGCGGGATTCCCGCCGGGCGTGATGCAGCTTGTGAACGGCGGGCGCGAGACGGTAAATGCGATTCTCGATCATCCCGGGATTCGCGCGGTGAGTTTTGTGGGATCGACGGCGACGGCGAAGTACATTTACAGCCGGGCAGCGGCGAATGGCAAGCGCGCACAGTGCCAGGGCGGCGCGAAGAATCCCGTGGTGGTGATGCCGGACGCGGACATGGAGATGACGACGCGGATTCTGGCCGACTCGGCGTTTGGATGCGCAGGGCAGCGGTGCCTGGCGGCGAGCGTGGCGATCACGGTGGGCGCGGCGCGGAATTTCACGGAGCAGATTGCAGCGGCGGCGAAAAATCGCAAGACAGGCTACGGCGCGACGCCGGGCGTGGAGATGGGCCCGGTGATTTCTGCCGAGAGCAAGGCGCGGATCGAGGGACTGATCGCAAAGGGCGAACAGGCGGGCGCGCGCGTGCTGGTGGACGGGCGTGGGAAGAAGGTTCCCGATTACGAGGATGGATACTTCGTGCTGCCGACGGTGCTCGATGACGTTCCGCCGGACTCGGAGACGGCGCGGACGGAGATCTTTGGGCCGGTGCTGAGCCTGATCCATGCGCAGACGATTGAAGAGGCAATCGCGCTGGTGAACGGGCGCAGCTACGGCAACATGGCCTGCATTTTTACGACGGACGGCGCGAATGCGCGGCGCTTCCGCTACGAGGTGAACGCGGGGAATGTGGGCATCAACGTGGGCGTTGCGGCTCCGATGTCGACTTTTCCGTTCAGTGGATGGGGCGACAGCTTTTTCGGCGACCTGCACGCGCAGGCGCATCACGCGGTGGAGTTCTTTACGCAGACGAAGGTTGTGGTGGAACGGTGGCCGAAGGAGTGGAGCAGGAAGTTCTAAAAGACAGGGATTAGGGAATAGGGAATAGGGAATAGGGAATAGGGAATAGAAAGACAGGGACGTAGGGAATAGGGAACAAAGCAAGGAGCGGGTTATGAAAGAGCTGTTGGTTGGGAATGCGCCCTGTTCGTGGGGCACGCTGGAACATCAGGATCAAAGCAAGGCGATCAAGTTTACCCAGATGCTGGATGAGCTGGTGGAGACGGGATACACGGGAACGGAGCTGGGCGACTGGGGCTACATGCCGACCGACCCGGTGCGATTAAGCGAGGAACTGGCGAAACGCGGCGTTGTCATGTTGGGCGCGTATGTGCCGGTAGCGATGAAGAATCCGGCAGCACACAAAGAAGGGGTGGTAAGAGCGGTAAAGACGGCGAAGTTGATCGCCGCCGTGGCGACGACACAGGCGCCTTACCTGGTGCTGGCGGACGATGCGGGAACCGATCCGGTGCGCACCAAGCGACCGGGGCGCATCCGGCCGATGGACGGCCTGAGCAAAGACGAGTGGAAGACTTTTGCGCGCGGCGCGGACGAAATTGCTCATTCGGTTTTCGATGAAACGGGATTGCGCACGGTATTTCATCATCACTGCGCGGGATACGTGGAGACGCCGGATGAGATTGCGACGCTGCTCGATCATACGAATCCTGATCGGCTGGGCCTGGTGTTCGACACAGGCCACTATGTGCACGGAACGGGCACTGAGGATGGCGATCTTGTGCCGGCGCTGAACCGATTCAAGGAGCGCATCTGGTACATCCACCTGAAGGACCTGGAGCCAAAGGTTGCGCACCGCAGCCGCGAACAGGAGTGGGATTACTTTACGGCGATGCGGAACGGCCTGTATCCCGAGCTGGGCAAGGGATGCATCGACTTCCCTGCCCTGCTGCGATGGCTCGCCCGCCGCGAGTACAAGGGGTATGTCCTGGTGGAGCAGGATATTCTGCCGGGGATGGGAACGCCGAGAGAGAGCGCAGCGAGAAGCCGGGAGTATCTGCGGTCGATCGAGAAGAATTTTGTGGAAGCGCAGGCAGTGGGTGTTGGCTTGTAGCCTGTTAGCTTGTACGTACGGGAGCGGAGAAGATCAGCCGGTTCATTTGTGAATTGACGATCCTCGAAGTAGAGGTGCGGGCGTGGACGCCCACACGACAGCCGGCCGGGAGGCCGGCGCTACAAGAGCCTGGAGACCGGCGCTACAACTGAACGCTGTTGTTTGGGGATGGTATGAGCGAAAAGAAATTGCGATTTGGAATGATTGGGGCGGGGCGGATCGGGAAGGTTCACGCGGAGACGCTGGCTTTCCGGCTTCCGGAGGCGGAGATTGTCTCGATTGCCGATATAGACCGCAAGGCTGCGGAGGTGTTGGCGGCGCGGTGCGGCATTCCCAAAGTTGTGTCGTCGGCCGACGAAGTGATCAACGACAAGAATGCGGATGCGGTGCTGATCTGCTCGCCGACGGGCACGCACGCGGACCTGATTGTGCAGGCGGCGAAGGCGGGGAAGCAGATTTTCTGCGAGAAGCCGATCGCGTTCAGCCTGGACAAGATCGACATGGCGCTGGACGCGGTGGCGAAGGCAGGCGTGAAGCTGCAGATCGGGTTTAACCGGCGCTTCGACTCGAACTTTGCGCGTGTGCGCGAGGCGGTGGCGAAGGGCGAGATCGGAACGCCGAGCCTGATGCACCTGATCAGCCGCGATCCCGCGCCGCCGGCGATCTCGTACATCCGCACGTCGGGCGGAATTTTTCTCGACATGATGATTCACGACTTCGACATGGCGCGATTCCTGATCGGGGACGAGGTGGAAGAGATGTACGCCACGGCGGGCGTGATGGCGGTTCCGGAAATCGGCGAGGCGGGTGACGTGGACACCGCGGTGGTGGTGCTGCGCTTCAAGAAAGGCACGATCGGCACAATCGACAACAGCCGCAAGGCGGTGTTTGGCTACGACCAGCGCGTGGAGATCCTGGGCAGCAAAGGGAAGATCGCCACCGAGAATCGCTATCCCAACCAGGTTGAGGTAAGCACCGGGGAATCGATCTACAGCGACCGGCCGTACAACTTCTTCATGGATCGCTACCCGGAGAGCTTTGCGCTGGAAGTTGCGGAGTTTGTGAAGGCCGTGCTCGAGAACAAGCCGACGCCAGTGACGGGAGCGGACGGCCGCGCGCCAGTGGTGATGGCGCTGGCGGCACGCAAGTCGCTCGACGAGCACCGGCCGGTGAAGCTCGCGGAGGTGTCGGCGTGAAGCGCGCGCACGTGACGGCCATCCTGACGGACGTGCACCTTTGGGTGCCCGTGGTGGTGCTCATTCTGGGAACCACGCTGCTGATGATGCTGAGGTGAACGGATGAGCGACACGACGGCCACCGCGACGCCGCGGTCAACGATCTCACTGCACATGCTGGGCGTGTTTTGCGGGCTTTCGGCCGCGGTGTGGCTGGGCAGCGCCGAGGCACCGACAAAGCTGGTGAACGAGGGCTTTTCGCCGTTCCTGATTTCGATGGGGATGGTGATGGGCGCGTTTGTGGCGCGCTGGACGATTCCGACGATGCTGAAGGGAACAGGATTCGTGTTCGGCGACCTGAAGGAAAAGCCACACCTGATGGTGTGGGCGCTGGTGGGCGGAATGCTGTGGGCCGTGGCCAACACGCTGACGATTTTTGCCGTGCGCAACGTGGGCCTGGCGATTGCGTTTCCGCTATGGAACACGAACAGCCTGGTGGGGCTTTTCTGGGGATGCCTGCTGTTCAAGGAGCTGCGCGGATCGCGCACGAAGGACTGGGCGAAGGTGATCGGAGGAGCGGCGGCGATTGTGATTGGCGCGGCGGTGCTGGCCGTGGCCACGGCGCAGCAGAATGCGGGCACGCCCGGCAAGGCCGCGATCGGCATTATTGCGGCGTTGGGCGCGGGCGTGCTGCTGGGCACGATGTACATTCCGTATCGCAAGGCCTACATCAGCGGCATGAATCCGCTTTCGTTCGTGACGATCTTTACCTTCGGCGAATTGGCGACGGTGTGGGTGCTGGGGTTGATTTTCTACGGCGGCACAGGGCCGCTGATTGCCGAACTGCACCGCGCGCGGCCGATGCTGTTCTGGCCGTTCGTGGGCGGGTTCTGCTGGGTGATCGGCGACCTGTTCCAGCAGTACGCGGCGAAGTACATCGGCATCGGGCGCGGGATTCCGCTTTCGAACACGAACCAGCTTTGGGGCCTGGCGTGGGGCGCGCTGGTGTTTGGCGAATTCGTTGGGATTTCAACTGGCGGGAGACTGCTGATTATTACTGGGTCAACAATCATGATCGCGGGCGCGGTCTCGATCAGCATGGCTGCGCCGCCGCCCGGGGAGATGGAGAGCTGGAAAGCGGCCATGCATCGCGAGTGCGATCGCTATGGGCTCGACAAGGAGAATGTCGCGGCCGTGGTGGACGGCAACGATCCGCTGGCGGATACGAAGCATCCGCGGCGCTGGTGGGAGGTGCTGATTGTGACCGTGGCGAGCGGGGTCTTCATTTGGCTGGCGGTGGGCACGCGCGCGCAACACATCTTCGTGAATATTCCGTGGATGATCGTGCTGATTGTGGGCACGATGATTCCGCTGTGGTTGTGCGGATCGCTGTTGTGGAGAAGGACGCGGTTCTCGTGAGCCGATAGCGGGAGAGTGCGGGCGAGGACGCCCGCACGACAGCCGGTCAGCCACCCCAGAGGCCATGACCTGCCTGTGGGGATCCCGGTCAGCTGCCCCGGTCAGGAGATAGGCGGGACAGCTCGCCGAAGACTGGCCGGACGTCGAGCGGGTCACCTATCTTTCTGAAAATAATCAACTTGATTGCTGATGGCAGGCCGCGCAGGGTGACTGGTGGCCGGGACGCGAGGGATTCGTCGAATTCGGACGTTTTCCGGTGACAATCTTGCGCCCGGCGGACTTGGGGAGGGCGGTTTAAGTCGAATCCTGCCAACGACAAGGTGAGTGAACCTTGTCACATCTGGACGAGCATGTTGGGGCATAGAATGACGGCGGTGCGAGGAAAGTGCTCGGCACCTTTGAGTTTTGGTGTAGCGGAGTTTTCGCCGAGTTCCCCAGGTGCGGACATGTTGACAGAGGAAGAAATCGCAAAGAAGAAGACGATCGACGACAAGATTGCCGAACTGAATGCAAAGCGCGCGGAACTGGAATTGGGCGGCGGCAAGGAGCGGATCGAGCGACAGCACGCTTCAGGGAAGCTTGGGGCGCGCGAGCGCGTGGAACGGCTGGTGGATCGCGGAAGCTTTGAGGAGATCGGGCTGTTCAGCCGGCACCGCGCAACGTATTTCGGCATGGCCGAAAAGGAACTGCCCGCCGACGGCGTGGTGACGGGATGCGCGACGATTGACGGGCGGCTGGTGCACTTGGCGAGCCAGGATTTCACCGTGGCCGGCGGAGCCGCGGGCGAGACGCATTGCAACAAAGTGGCCGACATGATGGCCATGAGCCAGAAGACCGGCAGCCCGTTCGTGTTTATCAACGATTCGGGCGGGGCGCGGGTGCAGGAGGGGATCGACAGCCTGGCTGGATACGCGCGGGTTTTCTACCACAACGTGATGCTCTCGGGGACGGTGCCGCAAATCTCGCTCATTTGCGGACCATGCGCGGGCGGAGCAGCGTACAGCCCGGCGCTGACGGACTTTGTGATCCAGACCGAGCACGCGCGCATGTTCATCACCGGGCCGCAGGTGATCAAGCAGGTGACGGGTGAGGACGTGAGCGCCGAAGAGCTGGGCGGGCCGCAATCGCAGATGCACTACTCGGGAGTCGTCCACTTGATTGCACGGGACGATGACGAGGCAATCGAGCTTTGCCGGCGGTTGCTGAGCTTTTTGCCGGCGAACAATCTGGAGGATCCGCCGCGGCAGCAATTCAGCGGGAAACTGCGATCGGACGCAGAGATGAATGGGATTGTTCCCGTGGATGCGAAGGTGGCTTACGACGTGCGCGACGTGATTGTGCGCGTGGTGGACAACGAGGATTTTCTTGAGATTCAGCCCACCTTTGCCGCGAACATGGTGATCGGGTTCGGGCGGCTGCAAGGGCGGCCGGTGGGAATTGTGGCCAACCAGCCTTGCGTGCTGGCCGGCGCGCTGGACATCGATGCGTCAGACAAGTCGGCGCGGTTCGTGCGCTTCTGCAACGCGTTCAATATTCCGCTGCTGACGTTTGTGGATGTGCCGGGATTTTTGCCGGGCGTGGAGCAGGAGCGCGGCGGAATCATTCGCCACGGAGCGAAGCTGCTGTTTGCGTATTCGGCAGCGACGGTGCCGAAGATTACGGTGGTGCTGCGCAAGGCGTATGGCGGCGCGTACATTGCCATGTGCTCAAAGGGGCTGGGCGCGGACCGCGTAGTGGCGTGGCCCACGGCGGAGATTGCCGTGATGGGCGCCGAGGGCGCGGCGGAGATTGTTTTTCGCAGGGAAATCGATGCGGCCGAGGACCAGGCGGCGCGGCGCAAGGAGCTGGTGGAAGAGTACCGGGAGACGTTTTCGAATCCGTATGTGGCGGCGGGGCGCAGGCTGGTGGACGACGTGATTGAGCCGGCGGAGACGCGGCGATACGTGGCGCGGGCGCTGGAGTCGCTGCACAGTAAGCGTGAGTTGCGGCCGCAGAAGAAGCATGGGCTGATTCCGCTGTGAAGTGCGGCGCCGGCGGAGGGATGCGCCCGCCGGGAACCGCGGAAGGAGGCGGCGCGTGAAATTGCATTGGACGGAATGGGCGGCGCTGGCGGCACTGGTGGCCGCGGGATGCGTGGCGATCTATTCCGGATTTGCACGCGCGGTTCAGCGCGCCATCCGCGAGCGGCAGCGGGAAACAGAGCGGCAGTTGAACGCGATGGCGACGACGGTGAAGGCACTGCAAACGCGCGTGGCAGAGCTGGGCAGAGAGCAGACGGGGAACGCGGGCGAGCGCGCGGATGCGGCGAATCAGGCGGCAGCGGAAAACCCGATTGCGGCGGCGGATGCGCCGACGCCCGAAATTCTGGCAGCGCTGACTGCGGCGGCGACGGCTTATGTGGGCAAGAAGGCGCGCATTCGCTCGGCGGCGTTGGTGCCGGCGGAGGAGAACGGCGCGGGCGCATGGGCGCAGCAGGGCCGCGTGATCGTGCAGACTTCGCACAATCTACGCACGAATGGATGAGCGCGGCGAAGAGACATTGAGAAAGGAAGCGGCAGGTTGAAGCTTCAAATCACGATTGACGGAAAGGCGTACGCGGTTGAAGTAGAAGTTTTGGAGGACGAGGAAAGCGCGCCCGCGAGTTACCCTGCGCGCCATGCGGTCCATGTGGGCGCGGGGTCGTATGCGCAGAGCCAGAAGTCAACATGGGATGGCGAAGGAAAGATTTGCCACAGCCCGGTGATGGGGCTGGCGATCAAAGTGAACGTGAAGCCGGGCCAGACGGTGGAAGCAGGCGAACTGGTTCTGGTGCTGGAAGCGATGAAGATGGAGACGAATGTGATCGCCCCGCGAGCGGCAACAGTGAAGCGTGTCCACGTGGCGCCGGGGGACTCAGTCAAGCTGAACCAGGTATTGCTGGAGCTCGATTGAGGACGTGCGGAGAGGCATCGAAGGGTTGAGATGAGCGAGATGCAGGAGGAGATGAAGCGGGTTCCCGGGGTCAGGTTTGTGGATCACGTGGCCATCGCGGTGAAGCAAGGCGAGTTGGACGGCCAGGTAAAAGCGTATGAGCGGCTCGGGTTCAAAGAGGTCCATCGCGAGGAAGTGCACGGAACGGACCAGGTGCGCGAGGCGCTGCTGCAAGTGGGCGATGGACCAAATCTGATCCAATTGCTCGAGCCGCTTTCCGCGGATTCGCCGGTGCAGAAGCTGATCGACAAGAACGGCGGTCGAGGCGGACTGGCGCATGTGGCATTTCGAGTGGAAAGTGCGCAGCGCGCGTTCGAGGTGATGCAAGCCGATGGATTCCAACTGATCGACAAAGCTCCGCGCAGGGGTTCGCGGGGAACGACGGTGTTTTTTGTGCACCCGAAGTCGCGGGCGGAGGGTGCGTTCGGGCTTTTGATTGAGATGGTAGAAGACCCCGGGGGCAAGTGAGAGATGACGGCAGCTGATCATTTGCTCGATGAATTTCCAGCGGTGAGCACCGCGGAGTGGGAAGCGGCGATCGCGCGGGACCTGAAGGGCGCCGACTACGAAAAACGACTCATCTGGCACAGCGAAGATGGACTCGCGCTGAAGCCCTACTATCGTGCCGAAGATATCAAGGACCTGGTGGGCCTGGATGCTGCGCCGGGCGAGTTTCCCTTCCGTCGTGGTGCGCGAACAACTGGTGACTGGCGGATTCGCGAAGAGGTTGACGCGGCAGATGCGGAGGGCGCAAATCGCGCGGCCCGCGAGGCGGTTGCGGCAGGTGCGGAGGAGATCGCGTTCCGCGCTGTTCGCGTTGAAGGCGCGGCGGAGCTGGAGCGGATTCTGGCGAACCTCGATGAGATTCCGGTGCGCATTGAATATGCCGACGAACGGCTGATCGGCCTGCTGATCGAGAAGATGAGAAAGCAGCCGCGCGCGGCGGGAATCTCGACCGGGTGCGACGCGCTGCCCAGTATTCCCTTTGCGGCGGATGCGATCACCGCGGCGCCGGACGGGTTTGTGCCGTTCACGATTGACGGTGCGGCTTTCGAAGAGGCCGGGGCGACGTGCGTGGAAGAAGTTGGATTCACGCTGGCGGCGGGCGTGGATTTCCTGTCTGCGGTCGAAGAGCGGGGAGCGGATGTGGGGCGCGCAGCGACGGCGCTGGAATTCAGCTTTGCGACCGGATCGAATTATTTCTTTCAGATCGCCAAACTGCGCGCATTCCGGATGGCTTGGGCGCGCGTGCTGGAGAGCTTTGGCGGCGAGCGCGAGAGAGCGAATGCGCGGATCGCGGCGCGGACGTCGCGATGGAATAAGACCGTCTACGATCCGCATGTGAACGTTTTGCGCGCAACCACCGAGGCGATGGCCGCGGTGCTGGGCGGCGCGGACTCAGTGACCGTGGCGCCCTTCGACGATTGTTACGCCGACGCCGGCGATGCGAGCCGGCGGCTGGCGCGGAACACGCAACTCCTGCTGAAACACGAGGCGGGGATGGAACGTGTGGCGGATGCCGGCGGAGGGGCCTATGCCCTCGAGGCGCTGACCGATGCGCTGGCGGGTGAAGGCTGGAAGCGCATGCAGCAGATCGAGGCGCAAGGCGGCTTTCGCAAGGCGCAGGCGGCCGGGGCGATCGCGCAGGTGCTGGAGCGGTCGATGGCGGCGCGGGAAAATGCTGTTGTGTTGCGGCGCCGTGTGATGGTGGGAACGAATCAGTTCGCGAATGGCGCCGAGCAGGCATTGAGCATCGTCGACAGAGCGCGAATGAGCGAGACCAAGCGTGGAGCGCGGATCTATGAGGAGCTTCGACTGAGGACAGAGCGGCATACGGCGTCGGGTGAAAGAACACCGCGCGTTTTGCTGGCGGAGTTTGGCGACGTGAAGATGCGCGCCGCGCGCTCGCATTTCGCAGCGAACTTTTTTGCCTGCGCCGGATTTGAAACTGTCACACGCCGGTTCAGAAAGGCAGCGGAGATCGCAGCGGCGGAGGGCGACCTAATCGTGCTTTGCGGCGCCGACACGGATTACGCAGCCGTAGCCGCGCCGCTGATGGCAAAGCTGAGGGATCTGGGTCGAACCACTCCTGTGATTGTGGCGGGAAACCCCGAAGGCGCCCAGAAGCTGGCGGCAGCGGGGGTCGCGGACTTCGTGCACGTGCGCAGCAATCCCGTGGAAATGTTGACGAAGTGGCAGGAACGGTTGGGGATCAAGGCATAACAATGCGGCCGGATTTTGCGAAGATCGATTGGAAGGTCAACGCGACGGAATCGACGTGGCGCGAGGCAGAAGAGCGGCTTTCGCCCGAGCATATCTCGATCAGGAACTTCTACACGCAAGCGGACCTGGAGGGGCTGGGGCACCTGGAATACGCGGCGGGCATTCCACCATTTCTGCGCGGACCGTACTCAACAATGTATGCGCTGCGGCCGTGGACGATCAGGCAGTACGCGGGTTTTTCGACGGCGGAGGAGTCGAACGCTTTTTATCGCCGCAACCTGGCGGCGGGGCAGCGCGGGCTTTCGGTGGCGTTCGATCTGGCAACGCACCGCGGGTACGACTCCGATCACGAGCGCGTGACGGGCGACGTGGGCAAGGCGGGCGTGGCTATCGACTCGATTCTCGATATGAAGGTCCTGTTTCACCGCATTCCGCTGGACCAGATGTCGGTGTCGATGACGATGAATGGCGCGGTGCTGCCGATCATGGCGTTCTATATTGTTGCGGCCGAGGAGCAGGGCGTGGCGCCGGAAGCGTTGAGCGGGACCATCCAGAACGACATTCTGAAGGAGTTCATGGTCCGCAACACTTACATCTATCCGCCGGCGGGTTCGATGCGGATCATCGGCGACATTTTCCGCTACTGCTCGGCGCGGATGCCGAAGTTCAACTGCATCAGCGTGAGCGGCTACCACATGCAGGAGGCGGGCGCGACGGCCGATCTGGAGCTGGCGTATACGCTGGCCGATGGCCTGGAGTATTTGCGCACGGGAGTGAACGCCGGGCTGAATGTGGACGATTTCGCGCCGCGCATTTCGTTCTTCTGGGGCATCGGCATGAACCACTTTATGGAGATTGCCAAGATGCGGGCCGCACGGATGCTGTGGGCGAAGGTGGTGAAGAGTTTTGGCGCGAAGAATCCGAAGTCGCTCGCGCTGCGCGCGCACTCGCAGACCTCAGGATGGAGCCTGACGGCTCAGGATCCGTACAACAACGTGGTGCGCACGTGCGTGGAGGCGATGGCCGCGGCTTTCGGCGGCACGCAATCGCTGCACACAAACGCGCTGGACGAGGCGCTGGCGCTGCCGACGGATTTTTCGGCGCGGATCGCGCGGAATACGCAACTCTACCTGCAGCTTGAAACGGGAATCACGCATGTGGTAGATCCGTGGGCGGGGTCGTACTACGTGGAACGGCTGACGCACGAGCTGATGCACGCAGCATGGAAGTCGATCGAGGAGATTGAGGAGCTGGGCGGAATGGCGAAGGCGATCGAAACCGGGTTGCCGAAGATGCGCATTGAAGAGGCGGCGGCGCGGCGGCAGGCGGCGATCGATTCGGGGCGCGACATGATCGTTGGCGTGAACGCGTACCCGGTGATGGAGGAGCCGGAGATTCCCGTGCTCGATATCGATAATGACGCGGTGCGCACGGCGCAGGTGAAGCGGCTGGAGCAACTGAAGGCCGAACGGGATGCGAGCGCGGTGCGAGAGACATTAGGGAGGTTGGAACGGTGCGCAGCAAGCGGCAACGGAAATCTGCTGGAGTGCGCGGTGGAGGCGGCGCGGAAACGAGCGACGCTGGGGGAGATTTCGACAGCGCTCGAGAACGTGTGGGGCCGCTACGAAGCGGCAACGCGAACGATTGCGGGCGTGTACTCCGCCGAGAGCGCGGGCGGCGAAGAGTTCAAGAAGGCGCGGCGCATGGTGGAGGACTTTGAGCGCGAGGAGGGGCGGCGGCCGCGAATCCTGGTGGCGAAGATGGGCCAGGATGGGCACGATCGAGGCGCGAAAGTGATTGCAACCGCGTTCGCCGACATCGGCTTCGACGTTGATATCGGGCCGCTGTTCCAGACGCCGCGCGAGGTGGCGCGATTCGCGATGGACAGCGATGTGCACGCGGTGGGCGTGTCAAGCCTGGCGGCGGGGCACAGGACGCTGGTGCCGCAACTGATCAAGGAATTGCGCGCGCTGGGACGCGACGACATTCTGGTGGTTGTGGGCGGAGTGATTCCGCCGCAGGACTACAAGTTTCTCTACGACGCCGGCGTGGCAGGGATCTACGGGCCGGGTACGGTGATTCCGGTGGCGGCGCAGAAGATTGTGGAGATGCTGAGCGCCGCGGTGATGAGCTAGGTGAATGGCATGAAGAGCCTGCTGCGCGAAGTGCCGGGATGCAAGACGCCAGAGGCGCCGCGCGCGGCGAAGAGACATCGGCCACTCTCGCGCGAAGAGTACCGCGATGGAATTCTGCGCGGCGACCGGACGGTGCTGGCACGCGCGGTCACGCTCGTGGAGAGCGCACGCGATGCGGACCGTGAGCTGGCCGAACAGATTGTCGAGGATTGCCTGCCAGCCGCGGCAGGCGATTCGATCCGTGTGGGAATCACGGGTGTGCCCGGCGCGGGCAAGAGCACGCTGATCGAGGCTCTGGGCCGGTATCTGATCGAGGAGCGGAAGGAGAAAATTGCGGTGCTGGCGATTGACCCCAGCAGCCAAATCTCGGGCGGAAGCATTCTAGGCGATAAAACACGGATGCCGGCGCTTGCCGCGAGCGAGATGGCATTCATCCGGCCGTCGCCCTCTCGCGGTATTGCGGGTGGCGTGGCGCAGCGGACGCGCGAGGCGATGCTGCTGTGCGAGGCTGCGGGCTACCGAAACATCCTGGTGGAGACGATCGGCGTTGGCCAGTCGGAAACCGCGGTGCATGAGATGGTGGATTTCTTTTTGCTGATTACGCTGGCGGGTGCGGGCGACGAGTTGCAGGGAATCAAGCGCGGAGTGATGGAACTGGCCGACCTGGTGGCCGTGAACAAGGCCGATGGCGCAAACGTGGCGGCCGCAGAACGTGCACGGGCCGTGGCTGAGAACGGACTGCACTTTTTCCCGGCATCGGAATCGGGATGGACGCCGCACGCGGTGGCGTGCTCCGCGACGACGGGAATGGGAATCCGCGAGCTGTGGGATTGCGTGCGCGAGTATATTGCGCTGACGCGAGCGAATGGATGGTATGCCGCAAGCCGGCGCGCACAGCAGCGGCGATGGATGCACGAGATGATCGATCAATCGCTGCGGCAGCGGTTTGACGCGCACCCGGGTGTGCGCCGCCGCATGGAGGCACTGGAGCGCGACGTCGCGGAGGGGCGGACGACATCGTTCCGTGCTGCGCGAACGCTGCTGGAAGCTTATTCCGATCCTGGGCGCGGTTGAAGGCGCTCCATCACTTCGTCGAGCGCGGATTCCCAGTGTGAGAGCTGGACGCCGAATCGGGCGTGCAGCTTTTCATTCGACAGGACGGAGTTGCGCGGGCGGGCGGCGAGTCTGGGATAGTCTTTGGTCGCGATGGGCGCGAGTTCGGGCGCTTTGACACCGAGGTGCTTGGAGGCGCGCGCAAAGATGGCCTGCGCGAAGCCAAACCACGAAACCGAGCCGCCGCAGGTCATGTGGTAGAGGCCAGACCAGCTTTGCGCATCGCCGAAGCGGCCTGCCAACACGCCAGCGACGATCGCGTAGGTGGCGCGGGCGAGCTGGATGGATGTGGTAGGTGCGCCGATCTGATCGTCGACGATGGAAAGCTTGTCGCGCTCGCGCGCCAGGCGAAGCATGGTGAGCAGAAAATTGCTGCCATGCGGCCCGTAGACCCAACTGGTGCGAAAGATGAGGTGCTTCGCCCGGCTGATCCGGATGGCCTGTTCCCCTGCTAATTTGGATGCACCATAGACGTTGAGGGGCGCGGGCGCGTCGTCTTCCGTCCAAGGCCCGGGCTTGGCGCCATTGAAGACATAGTCAGTGGAGTAATGAACGAGGAGGGCGTTGCGTTCAGCTGCCTCTTCAGCGAGAACGCGAGGAGCGAGGGCGTTGACGGCGTGAGCGAGAGCCATCTCGGACTCGGCGCGGTCGACGGCGGTGTAGGCGGCGGCGTTGAAAATCAGATCGGGAGCGGCACGGCGAACAAGCTCGCGCGTTTGATCGGGATCGGCAAGGTCGACGGACTCTTTGTCGACCGCGACGATGGGGCCGACGCCGGCGAATATCTTCTCCAGTTCGCGGCCGAGCTGACCAGCATTGCCGACGATGAGGATGCGGGGGTTTTTCGACGGATCTGCGAACGGAGTTGGAGAGTCGGTCATGCGTGCGAATTCTGGAAACGGTTCGGTTTGCTGTTCGCATTCTAACTGGCTCGACCGGCACGGTTCGCGTCCGATCGTGATTACCCGTACAATTCACAAGAGGAGTGTTTGTCCTTAGAAGAGGAGTGTTTGTCCGATGCGCCGGGTTTATTGCGATGCGAATGCCACCACGCCCCTGTTGCCGGAGGTGATGGAAGCAATGCGTCCCTATTGGATGGAGGAGTTCGGGAACGCTTCATCGATTCATCAGCAGGGGCAGAAGGCGCGCAAGGCGGTGGATAACGCGCGCGAAACGCTGGCGCGATTTTTCGGGTGCCGCGAGGCGGAGGTGGTGTTCAATTCCGGCGGGACGGAGGGCGATAACACGGCGGTGTTCGGGCTGCTGCGGCCGGGCGATCACTTCATCACCACTTCGATTGAGCACTCGGCGGTGCTGCGCGCGGCCGATCGCGTGGCGGAGCGCGGAGTGGATGTGACGTTTGTGGGACCGCGCGCGAACGGGCTGATCGATCCTGAGGAGATTCGGAGGGCCATCCGGCCGGCAACGCGGCTGGGCGATTCTCGCAGGACCCTGGTCAGCGTAATGCTGGCAAACAATGAGACGGGCGTTCTGCAACCGGTGGACGAGATCGGGCAAATTGCGGCCGAGGCGGGCGCGTACTTCCACATCGACGCGGTGCAGGGAGCGGGGAAGGTTCCGTTTGACGTGCGGAGGTTCGGCTGCCATTTGTGTTCGATCAGCGCGCACAAAATGCACGGGCCGAAGGGAGTGGGCGCGATGTATGTGCGGCGCGGGACTCCGATTGAGGCGCTGATTGTGGGCGGCAGCCACGAGCGCCGGCAGCGCGCGGGCACCCAGAATGTGCCGGGCATCGTGGGACTGGGCAAGGCCGCAGAGCTGGCGATGGAGAGCCTGGAAGACGGAACCGTCGAGCGGGTGGCGGCGCTGCGCGACAGGCTGGAGGCGGGGATCCTGGAGATTGCAGGAACGGGCGTGAACGGAGCGGGAGCGCCGCGCGCAGCGAATACAACAAACATTCACTTTGAGCAACTGGAGGGCGAGGCGCTGGTGATCGCGCTCGATCTGAAGGGCGTGGCGGTGAGCGGCGGGTCGGCCTGCCACTCGGGATCGACTGAGCCGAGCCACGTGCTGATGGCGATGGGACTGGACAAGAATGCCGCACGCGCGAGTTTGCGGTTCAGCTTGCTGAAGACCACAACCGAGGAAGATGTGGATCACGTTTTGCGCGGAGTTCCGGACGCAGTGGAACATTTGCGGGCGCTGGCGCCGGAGGTTGCGGGGACGAGAGGGTAAGACGGCTTTCAGCTATCAGCTATTAGCCAGGTTGTGGTGGAGGAACATCGTGATTGCCAGGGAAGACAAGTGACAAAATCCGGTTGCATCAATAACACGCGGCGATGAAAAGGCATCCCTCAGGGGCTAAAGCCCCCTGTTGATGCACCTTCTACGGCACGGCTAAAGCCGTGCCCCTTCAATGCCGGATTTATGGAGCCAGTTCCAGGGACTAACGTCTTTTTCCTATATGAGTCAGAACGAAACTATTGCGGTGGCGATGTCCGGAGGGGTGGACTCCTCGACGGCGGCGGCGATCCTCGCTGATGCGGGCGACGGCTCCGGCGCTCCACGCAACAACGTTGTGGGGCTGACGCTGCAGCTGTGGGATCAGACGCGGCTGGCAGGTAAGCACGGGATTCCCGATGCACCGCGAGCAGGACGGTGCTGTTCCCTAGATGACGTATACGATGCGCGGCGCGTCGCCGAGCAGATTGGCATTCCTTATTACGTGGTGAACCAAGAGGAGCGGTTCGAGCGCGACGTGGTGCGGCCGTTCGTGGACGAGTATCTAGCCGGGCGCACGCCGATTCCCTGCTCTCTCTGTAACAACCACATCAAGTTCGATCAACTGCTAAGGACGGCGCGCAGCATTGGAGCGGAGCGCATCGCGACCGGTCACTACGCGGTGAACGAGTACGACGAGAAGCGGGGCCGCTGGATCCTGAAGCGGCCGGCGGACGCGGCCAAGGACCAGACGTACTTTCTGTTCGGGCTGACTCAGGAGCAACTGGCACGCACGCTTTTTCCGCTGGGCCACATGACCAAGCCGGAGGTGCGCGAGGTAGCGCGGAAGCATGGGTTGAGGCTGGCCGAGAAGCCCGACTCGCAGGAGATCTGCTTTGTTCCGGGCGGCAATTACAAGCAGTTCCTGAACGCGTATCTCGAAGAGCAGGGCGAGCGAATGCCGGAGATGGCAGGCGAGCTGGTTGCTTCAAGCGGCGAGGTGATCGGACGACACGAGGGGATCTACAACTTCACGGTTGGGCAGCGCAAGGGATTGGGCGTGGGGGGTCCGACGCCGTTGTACGTGCTGAATATCGATCCGGCGAGCCATCGCGTGACGGTGGGCGCCGATGCCGAGTTGGCCACGCGATCGCTGCGCGCGCGGCAACTGAACTGGATCAGCATTGCAGAGCTGCCCGGCCCGATGCGGGTGCGAGCCAAGATCCGCCACCGGCACGAGCCTGCGTGGGCCACTCTGGAGCCCGCAGGCGCAGACGAGGTTGCGGCCACCTTCGACGAACCGCAGCGCGCTGTGACGCCGGGGCAGGCGGCCGTGTTCTACGAGGGCGACGAAGTTGTGGGCGGCGGATGGATCGTGTGAAACGATGACCGGCTTTGCCAACAATGCGCTCTGAAAAGGCTGTGGAGCCGGTAAGCATGGGTGCGGGCCTGGAGGCCCACACGACAGCCGGACTGGAGCCCGGCGCTACTTGGGGCGCGGCATATTGAAGCGATCGTGGGTGCGGACGTAGGTTGGTCCGCCCATGCGGCCGATTGCGCTCAGCTTGTCAGGATCGATTTTGTAGCCGTCGAGCAGCGACTCCTGAATGTGGAAGCGCAGAACTTCGCCGAGCACGAGAATACCGCCGCCCGGCCGATCGCTGACGGGGACGATTTGAAACAGGCGGCACTCCATTTGCGCTTTGCTTTCGGCAACGCGCGGCGGCCTGACGAGATCGCTGGCGACGGGCGTGAGGCCGGAGAGCTCGAACTCGTCCACGTCGGGCGGAACATCGGCCGAGCAGGCGTTCATTTGCGCGGCGAACTCTTCCGAGACGATGTTGACGACGAATTCGCCGGTGGCCTTAATGTTGAGCAGGGTGTCCTTGTAGGGATGCGGGCCGGAGCGGACGGACGTGGAGAAACAGACAACCGGAGGGTTCGACCCGCAGGCGGTGAAATAGCTGAAGGGCGCGAGGTTCCTTATGCCGGCCGCATCGATTGAGGAGACGAAAGCGATGGGCCGCGGCACGATCATGCCGATCATGAGTTTATAGATGTCATTGGGCGCGATGCCGGCAGGATCGAGGGCGCGCATTCCTCTGCCTCTTTCGGTTCCTCAACACCGATTGGCCGCGTGAGCGGGACGGGCGAGATCTAGACAAACATATCGTGATCGCGGGCCGGGGGAGCAGCTTGCGAGCGAGGCGCGGGCGCTCCGCTGCGCATGGTTTCGACGAACGCTTTCACAGAAGCCAAAATCCCGGATAGCTGGCGCATGGGCTTGCTGACGGCATCAGAGACAGCAGCCCCTGCGTGCTCGACGGTGTCGAAAAGATTCGACAGCATGCCGTCGAGGCGGCTGGCCTGGATGCGGAGGCGCCCGACGATCTCGTTGGCCGCGGATTGCACATCGGCGGTCTGGACGCGCAGGGAATGGGCGAGGGCGGCCACGTCGTCGACCGTGCCTTCAATCTTCGGCGTCAAGCTTGTGACCAAAGCGCGCGATTTATCGATGAACGGGATGACCGAGGAGCGAAGCTCTTCGAGCTTCTCATCGACGGAACGGGCCGTCTTGCGCATGGAGACAAGGGCAGCCAACAGAATGACGGCCTGGGTCAGCATGGCCAGCGCGATCAATGCGAAGAAGAAGAGTTGAATGGTTTCATTGTCCAGCTTTGGCATGGTGATGCTCTCGCGCAGGTACTTTGCCGGCTTGCGGCTGACTGCCGGCGCACGCTTCTCAAGCGGAGGAAGCGGCATTTGGGCCAGAACCGGCGCTGGAGCGCGTTTCGCTTGCTCTCGCGTTCAGCGCCGGAACCGGCGATGACTGCCGGGGCCCGGCCATGGGCCCGGCGGAATCGACCGGCTCTCAGTACTCGTGGGTTTCAGGCTCGGTGTTTACCGACTTGTACGCCTGACGGCCGGCGTCAACGGCCGCGCTAACGCGGCTGGTCTGGTCGGCGACCAGATTCTTGCCGCGCTCGACAAACTCCTCCCACTGGGCTCGCCCGCGATCAACGACTTCGCGGCCGCGATCGACGTATTCACCCACCTGTTCCTTGCCGCGGTCGACCAGGGCCCCGACGTTCTCCGCGGCCTCGCGCGTGCGCACCCGCAGATACTCCGCGCCTTCGCGAGCTCCGGCCGCGAGTTCTTCGCGCGTCTTCTTACCGCTCTTTGGCGCATAGAGGATGCCGACCAGAGCGCCGACGCCTAATCCGGCCAAAAACCAGGCCAAACCGTAAGACTTGTTTTCTTCTGCCATACCGAAACCCCCTTGTTGCACTTTGCCTGAAGGCTGACTGAGACTACCAAACCTCAACAGTTTACCGCAATCGGCGCCGGACCGCAGATTGGATGCCTGCACGGGGTTTCCAGTCACTCGGGGCAACCGCAGGAATGCGCGAGAACTTCAGCGAAGTGGAGGGCGCTGCGGTGCGACAACTGCGCGATCTGCTCGCGACAACTAAAGCCGTCGGCAACGAGGATGGCAGCCGGCCCGGCGGATCGAACAGCGGGCAGCAGGCCCTGGCTGGCGATGGTCTTTGAGACTTCGAACTTATCTGCCTCGAAGCCGAAGGGACCGGCCATACCGCAGCAGCCAGCCTCGATGGATTCGACCGCCGCCCCGGCGCGGCGCAGCATTGCGATCTCACTCGCCGGCCCGCCGAAGACAGCCTTGTGGTGGCAGTGGCCGTGAACCAGGATGTGAGCCCCTTGAAGGCTGTCGGCAGCAAAGTCCGGCGCCTTTGCGTCAAGCCAGTCGGCAAGCAGCCAGACTTGCCGGCTCAAAAGCTGTGCACGCGGATCGGTGGGGAAAAGCTCAAGCAACTCGTCTTTGAAGACACTGGCGCAGCTGGGCTCAAGAAAGATAAACGGCAGGCCGGCTTCGATCTGCGGCGCCATGCGGCGGAGCACGCGCGAGAGATAACTGCGCGCGGCCGTGAGAAGGCCGAAGTCGTAAAGCGGGCGGCCGCAGCAGATGTGCCCGCGAGGTGTTTCGACCTGGAAGCCTGCCTGGGCGAGGACGCTTTCGGCGGCGGTGAGCGTTTGCGGATGGTAATAGTTGTTCCAGGTATCGGGCCAGAGGAGGACCACCTGCGGCGAGGCCGACTTTTGGACGGAATTCGCGGAAGAGCCGGCTGCGGGCCGCATCTTTTGGTAGCTTCGCGGCGCAAGCTTTGGCAATCGCCGCTCCTGCGCGACGCCGGCGATGCGCTTAACGAGCGGGCTGGTGAGCGTGCCGGTGAGGATGGCATTGGTGAGCGACGGCGTGAGCGAGCCGTAGCGCGCAAGGCGATCGGCGAATCCAAAAATATAGTGGCGCAGCGGATGCAGGCGGCCTTTATAGTGCTGCGCAAGGAACTCAGACTTGTAGGCGGCCATGTCGACCTGCACGGGGCACTCAGACTTGCAGGCCTTGCAACTGAGGCAGAGGTCGAGCGCCTGGTGGACGGAGGGGCTCGCGAATCCTTCTTCGCGAAGCGAGCCGGCCAGCATCTCCCAGAGCAGGTGGGCGCGGCCGCGGGTGGAGTGCTGCTCTTCGCCGGTGGCGCGGTAGCTGGGGCACATGACGCCACCCTGCGTGTTGCGGCACGAGCCGACGCCGACACAACGCTCCGTCGCGCGCTCGAGCGAGCCGCTGTCTTTGGCAAATGCAAAATGGGTCTCCCGGGTCCCCGAATGCGAGGGATCCGGGGCACCCAAGGCTGTGCTTGAAGACGCGCCGACGGGATGGCGAAGGTTTTCAACGGGATCGTAGACACGCACGGAATCGGAAAGCTTGCCGGGGTTCATGCGATTGTCTGGATCCCATAGCCTTTTGAACTCGCGGAAGGCCTCGATGAGCTCAGGGCCGAACATTTTTGGAAGCAGCGCGGCGCGCGACTGGCCGTCACCGTGCTCGCCAGAGAGCGAGCCGCCAAAGGAGAGAACAATTTCGGCGGCACGATCGATGAATTCGCGGAAGCGTTGAATGCCCTCGAGAGTGCGAAAGTCAAAGTTGATGCGCGTGTGCACGCAGCCCTGCCCATAGTGGCCATAAAGCGGGCTGCGGTAGCCGTACTCGGCCATGAGCTGTGTGATGGCGCGCAGATAGTCGCCGAGCCGCTCGGGAGGGACGGCGGCGTCTTCCCAACCCTCCCAGCGGTCGGGCTCGCCGGGCACAAAAACCATGGCGCCGAGCGCGGACTCGCGCACGTGCCAAACGGATTTGGCTTCCTCGGGCGTGCAGATGTGGGCAGCGGGCGGCGAAGGCCACGACTGCGATTCGCGCGCGACGGCTTCCGCTTTGGCGCGGGCCTCATCGGCCGACCACGCGCCACTTTCGAAGAGCAGGAATCCCACGCCTGGCGGGAGTTGGTCGAGCTCGCGCAGGGCCAGCCCTTTGCGCCGCATGAAATCCACGAGCAGGAAATCGAAGCCCTCGAGTCCGATGGGCTTGTGCTCGAGGGCGAGCGGAACGGCATCGGCCGCAAGGAAGGGATCGTTAAAGGCAAGCACGGTGAGTACGCGGAAGGGCGGGCTGGCGGTGAGATTGAGCGCGGCGGAGACGATGTTGGCGCATGTACCTTCGGAACCGACCAGCGCGCGCGCGACGTGAAAATTATTTTCGGGAAGGAGTTCGTCGAGGTTGTACCCGGAGACTCGGCGGGGAATGCGCGGAAATTTCTCGCGGACGAGAGCGGCATAGCGGTCGCGAATGTTTTTGAGGCCGGAGTAGATCTGGCCTGTGCGGCCGCCGGAGCGGATGAGCGCATCGAGCTGTTCGGGCGGCGTGGCGCCGACCGTCATGCGGGTGCCGTCGTAGAGGACGATGTCGAGCGATTCGACGTTATCGACGACTTTTCCGCCGAGGAGGCCATGGACGCCGCAACTGTTGTTGCCGATCATGCCGCCAAGGGTGCATCGGGAGTGCGTGGCCGGATCGGGCGCGTAGGTGAGGTGATGAACTTCGGCCGCGTCGCGCAGGCGGTCGAGGACGATGCCCGGTTCGACGCGAGCAAGCCGCTTCGCGGGGTCCAGCTCCTGGAGCGAATTCATGAAACGAGAAAAGTCGAAGACCACGGCTACGTTGACGCATTGGCCGGCGAGGCTGGTGCCTGCACCGCGAGGAAGAACGGCAGCGCCGGTGGCGCGGCAGGCGGCAAGAGCGGCCTCAACGTCGGCTGCGTCGCGAGGAAAAACGACGCCGATGGGAAGCTGGCGGTAATTTGACGAGTCCATGGCGTAGAGTGCGCGCGAGCCGAGATCGAAGCGCACTTCGCCGCGAAGATTCTTTTTTAGGAGGGATTCGAGCTCGCGGTGGGCAGAAAATCGTTCATGGTCGAGCGGAGCGGGATTCGAGAGGATCGAAAAGGTCGAGGAGTTCACGATGCAATGGTAGCGCGGGAGGGACGGGGAATTGAGGGTCAGCGCCCGCCCCGACGCAGCGAACAACCTGCGCTCACCATCGCATGACTCGAACGCGGCCTTCAGAACTCACGGCGCAGATTGAATGCGGCGATAGAACTTGAAATCGGACCAGGCGTCCCGATACTCGTCGACCAGCGTGTACTTGTCGAGGAAGAAGGGCGGCGGGTTTCCCATCTGGTCGTACACGATGGTGGCGAAATATCCCTGCTGCGCGAGGCCTTCCCAACCTCCATCTTCAAACGGAATGCCGGCGCTGCGGTCGTAGCGGTAAGTGTACGCGAGCACAAAATGAGGCGCGATCGTCTGCACCCACGGCAGATTGGAGTAGCGATCGGTGACGATGGCCGGGCCCGGCAAATGGGCGAGCTTGTCCGCGATCAAGCGATGCGCTGCGTCTTGACCACGATAGTTGTAGTAGAAGGTTTTGCCGGTGGGCGTGAGCGCGATGCCGGCCACGATGAGCCACGAGCAGACGATGAGGCCGGCCTGCAGCCATCGCGCGTGCATCCGTTCCGAGGCCAACGCAAACCCAAGCATGACAGCCCAACCCACGGGTATGTAGTAGTTGTCGTTGGCTCCGGCTTTGCCGGCCGTAACCAGCGCAAAGCAAATGGAGAACGAGGCCACGAGAACAAGGGCCGTTTCGGCCGGCCGGGACCGAAGAGGGCGGGCCTTCCACAAAAGCACGAGCATTGCGGCAAGGCAGAGCACGAGGAAGGGATTCTTGAATTCGGCTCTTAGGGCGTTCTTGAATGCCATCGACATGACCAAAGGCAGATGCCGCTGCGAGAAGAGAAGGCACTCACAATACGTGTGCCCGCCAACAACGAGCGTTGCGACAGCCAGGGACCACCAGACGACGCAGAGCGTGAGCAACGGGCGCCATCGCCTGAACAGCAAGAGAGTGAGCGCTGAGCCGGTGACGATGGTTACGGAAGACTGCTTGAACGCCCACGCAAGGTAAAAGAGAAGCGCTGCTACGACAATGAGCCGATTGTCCTGGTTGCGCAGGCAGCGCAGGATCAAATAGAGGCCTGCCCACTCGAATAACAGCGCGCCGATATCCGGGCGCACGGTGATGGACCAAAAGCCAATGAGGGGGCTGGTAACGGCGATCACACACCAGGCCCAGCGAAAGGGCCGCTGGGCGAACAGGCCCGCGGTGACGAATTCGCGTGCGGTAAGGCAGAACATGGCACCCGCGACACATGTGAGGCCTAGCGTTACGAGACGGCCGATAGTGGGAATCCAGATGGCATCCAGATGCAGAAGATGCAGACAAGCGCTGGTGATCGATCCGTAGAACCAGTAGTATGCCCAATTGAAATAGCTGGCCGCGAACGGAATGCGATAAGGGTCAGCGTAGACGGCCTGATGTTGCGTAAACTTCCAGACGGAAAAGAGACTTTCTTCTTCCAGACCCGTGGTCACCATCATGAAAGGGGTGAAAAAGGAGAGGGCGTAGTAAATGCGCACGAGCCAAAGGACCACGCAAGCCGCGGCGGCCGTAAAAAGAGAGATTTTGGCTATTTTCTGAAGGCTGTCTTCAGCGCGCTCGGACATTTGAGGCAAGAATAGCATCAGGCGCGCGGCTGGCTGCTACGGCTCTTGCCGCTTGTAGTCGCCGCGGCTGAGGTGTTTCTCAAGCCACAGATAGAGGCAAATGAAGAGGTAGCGGCTACCCATCTCCTGAATCTTCAACTTGGCCTGGCCGGTACGGCGGTTGCGCCAGGTGATGGGCATCGTGGTCCAGGAATAGCCGCGAATGATGGTCTTGAGCGGAAGCTCGACGGTGAGATTAAAGTGCGCCGAGAGCATGGGCTGACAGCCGTCAATCACCGTGCGCCGATAGGCTTTGAAGGCGTTGGTGGTGTCGTTGAGCGAGATCCGGAAGAGCATGCGGACGAAGAAATTGGCCAGCCGGTTGACGCGCAGCTTGAGCCACGGATAATCGATGACGCCGCCGCCCTTCATAAAACGGGAACCAAAGACGGCGTCCCATCCCTCGTTCAGCTTGTCCCAATAGCGGACAACGTCGCGGCAGTCATCGGACTCGTCGGCCATCATGACCACGGCGGCATCGCCGCTCATCTGCATCAGGCCGGCGGTAATGGCGTGCCCAAAGCCGTGCGGCGCCTCCTTTGAAAGCAGGCGAGCCTCGGGAATCCGCGCGCCGAGTTCAGTGACGATCTGCGCGGTACGGTCTTTACTGCCGTCGTCGACCACAATGATCTCGTGCGGAACGTTATGGAGGCGGAGTTCCACGTGCAGATGCTCGACCGTGGAGGCGATGCAGCCCTCCTCATCGCGAGCGGGGATGACCACCGAGAGCAGCTTGAGTTGGGGCGCGCCCGCCGGTGGAGAAGGACTCTTCATGCGCCGCACCTTTCGAGCCAATCGGGATTTGCTTTGACGTGCGCAGCGATTTCTTCGAGGAGCGCACCGATCGGGATTTGAGGCGCCCAATCGAAACTGTTTTTGGCTTGCGTCGAATCCAGAATTACCCAGGGCAGATCGTAGGGCCGATCGGAGCCGTCGGCCACCGGGGCATGCGCGCCGAAACGCTCGTCGCACCACGCCGTAAGCTGGGCCAGTGACATGGAATTTTCATGGCCGCCGGAGACGTTGTGCAGGCCGCCCTTTGCGGGGTTGCGCAACTGCATATCGACCAAACGGCCCAGGTCGCGTGGATGCATGGCGTCTCTGACCTGATATCCGTGGCCACCGAATCCAAGATACTTCAACGGGCGACGGGCGGCGTGCGCATGCAGCCAGTAGGAGAAGATGCCCTGCTCTGCAGTACCGAACTGGCCGGCGCCGGCCAGGACCCCGCAGCGATTAATCCAGACGGGCACGCCGAAGCCGGCAGCGTACTCCTGCGCCAACTGCTCCGATGCGAGCTTGGTTGCGCCGTAAAGCGAGATAGGCGCCTCGATCGAGAAGGCTTCAGTAACGCCAGCTGCGCTGACTGCCGCGGGCCACGGCCGGGTCGCATCGAGCTCGTATCTCGATTGCCTGGCAATCAGCGGCAAGTTTGCCAGCACGGGGATGGAATAGACGCGGCTGGTGCTGATCAAAGTGAGGCCGGCGCGCACGTTGCGGCAGAATTCGAGCAGATTGACGGTGCCGAGAAGATTGTGTTCGAGGAGTTGGCGCGCGCTGGTTTTGCCGTCGCGCCCAGCGAGGACGCTGGGTTGTGCCGCCGCATCGATGACCCAATCCACGGCGGGAAGGGCGTCAACATCGCTGGCCATGCGGAGGTCGCCATGCACGAGATTGACGCCGAGCCGTTTCAGCGCCAGGCGATTGGTTTCGCTTCCCTGGCGGGCGAGATTGTCGAGGCCCACGATCTCGATTCCCTCGTGAGAGTCGAGCAGATAGCGAGCCAAGTGGCTGCCAGCAAATCCGCAAACGCCGGACACCAAAACTTTCATACCGTCATCGGCCTCTTTTCACGGTGGCGCTGCGATGTTGCGATTCCCATTTTCTGCTGCCCAGTATATATCTCACGCACTCGATCTCATGCGGACTCCTTACTGGGATGAAGGACGATTGTGCCTTGGAACCAACGAGAATTGGCGATCAGTCAATTTGCGAGGCATGCGAATCGGGTGTCAACTTTCCCCACCTTGAAATAGAAGGTGTCGCTTCCGATGGTGCATCGGGACCAGCGACTCAAATCCAGGGCACTGAGCGTTTGAACTTGAAAATTCGGTGAGTCAACCAAATCCTGGTTCACCAACACAACGTCAGGATCGTATTGGCGTATGAGGGCGCCAAGGTCGCCGGCGTGTTCCTGCATTGGCAGGCCGAACAGGGTCCCAAACGGTTCAATCGGGGTTACTTTGTCGCTCCCCAGGTAGGCCGCGTACCATGTCGAACCAATCCCCAAGAACCTGAGGCGTTGGTTCGGCCAGAGCTGATTCAGCGCGGAAATCTCTCTAAAGGTCGGACGCGGCGGGCTCTTTACGGCGAACGGCTTTGGCGAAATCTCAATGGCGATCACGAACAAAAGACTTAAAACGAGCAAAATTCGCGGGCCAAAGCGTTGAGGAGGAATTGCCAACAAAGCTCGCTGGCAAACAAGGCCTGGCCAAAACAAAAGAAAAGGAACCATGATCAATGTGTAGCGCGGGCTCGGGTATACAAACAGAATCGGAACCAGATCCAGTAAGCTCATGAGCATCGCATACAGGAGCAGCTTCTTGGCTCGAAAAGCGCCAGACAGCCTCCCGGCAAACTCCGGTTCAAATGAAGCCAGCGACACAATGGTGACAAAAAATCCTGCGACGATCCCGTACATCACCGGCAGCAAGGGCGCTCTCCGGTAGGGGCCGCCGTCAGCCCAAAACATCGAGCCAGGGTAAGGAGCGGCAATGGTCCGTACTATTGATTCCGCGAGAATTGGGACATGCAAGGCAATGCTCCCCAGAAATGCGCGCGGGTTGACGAGTAAGGCATCGCGCAGCGAATCTGCCCCCGGAAAATCGGCTTGGACGACGACGTTGTAGTCGGCGTAAGGGTGTTTGAGGTTAAAGCGGCCCCTCTCAACCTGGAGCAACGCATAATGCGCTTTGAATGCAAACCACGTCCGCCGGCCCCCCAAATTGAAGTCGTCAATATGAACCAATGTGTAGATCGCCAGGACTGCAAGGATGGCAGCGGCGGCATACTCCCAGCCGTGCTTGGTTTTCGGAGCAGCGTCGCCGGCGGCGGACGACCGCTTTCCGATCATAGGTTTCACGCGCTTCCAGACCAGGTAGACGGCGAATGCTATCAGTACAAGGAGATAATCCAATCTTGCCAGCGTGCACAGGCACAGCAACATAAAAGCCAATACCTGACGCTTCTCGATAAAGACGAGAGCGAGCAGAAACAGACCGAAGGCAGCCTGATTAACGAGTATTCCAGGATAAACATTGATGCTCGCGACGATCCAGACCATGGCTAGCAACAAGGCAAGCATGCGCGACCTGAGATGCGTCGATAAAAAGCAAAACAGCGCGAGCGAAACGAAAGTCTTTATAACGTACTGTGCCCAGAAAATGCTGTCGACCCTCCCGACTGCCGCTACGAGGACCGAGTAAAACAGGGCGTAAAGGGGAGATTCGGAAAGTGGTCCTAAATTGCCGTCCTGGAGAAACCTGGCGCCCTGCCCCATGTAAAGCGCTTCATCCCACCAGGGGAGGTCCATGGTTTTGTGGAGCGGATAAAGAACCTGGAGCTGGAGAAAAGCAACAAATAGGTACAAGGAAAGCGTAACGCCCGCCGCCTTGCAGCTGGCCGTGTTGATCTTTCGACCTAGCCTAGTCCACGGACTGCTCGGAGCGGTCATACTTTGTCTCTCTACTGAATCCTTCCCTCCGGCGCTTTCAGGCATTCAGGTTAAAGATGCTTCATGTGGATTTGTTGTGACGGAACGAAGGGAAGAACACACTCGACAATCCCCATGCATCAGCCGGGATTTGCAACTTGTGTCCCAAAGTTGGCTCAAGTATACACTGGGCGCCGGCGTCCCAGGTCCGTGTTTGAACCTCGCCTGACGCGCGAATTCGGAAGTTCCGGAGTTGGCCCGGTCGCGTCCTGGTCTGCTAATGCGCGGTGCAATGAATATGCCGTTTCCTTGCGACCGAACCTAAGGGAACGCATCTGACCGCGCGGTCACCGCGCGGGCCACTCTTCGACGACGACGCCGAGATCGTTGAGGCGGCGGATGACGGACTCCACGTTGCGGCGCACCGCGGGGCGGGCACCGGGCGCGGCGGAAGAGGACTCGGCCACGGCGATGACGCGGCCATACGGCCAGGCGCCGGGCGGGATGGCGACAATGGCTTCGTCGAGCTCGGAGAGACGGAGCTCGAGCTCCTGGCGGCGGGCGGCGGCGGGCCGGAGCAAGGTTCCCTGCCCTACAGCGCTGGGGTTCTCGTCCGGGAGAATGATGCGCAGCGCGACGGTATCGGCACCGACGGAGAGGAACGGGTTCTGCCACGCCGACGGATCGTGGATGTCGACATAAAGGCTCTTGGTGGGCAGCGGAATCTGCTCGAGCTGGGCGCGCTCCTGGTCGCGTTCGGTGGCCGTGGCCTGTGCCTGGTGCTCGGCTTTTTCGGCGGTCTTCGCCACTCCCTCAACAGCCTGCGCTTCCTTATGACAGGCGGCGAGCGGAAAGGCCAAAAGCAGAGCCGCGGCGAGCATTGCTATGTGACGCGAGCGGAGAATCACGAGAACAAGGATAGCAGGACGAGGGATTCGTATCGTGTCGCAGGTGGTACGCTATGAAGCCGACGAAAGCTTCCCTCAGGGGCTAAAGCCAGACCCGTTTTTTGCAACGGTTTACGGCCCGGCTGAAGCCGGGCCCCTTCAAAACGGTGGCCCTTTTCGCTCGGATGACAGCGTGAAAGCAAGTGCGGGCGTGGACGCCCGCACGACAGCCGGTCTGGAGAGCGGCGTTACAAAGGACCGAAGGAACAAGAGACCAAGAAGGCGGGAGCGGGGGGTGCGGGCGTGGACGTCCGCACGACAGCCGGGCAGGGGGCCGGCGCTACGCACTGGTTACTGGGCGATGAGGCTGCGGGCGATGGAGTCGAGGACGCCGTTGAGAAAGTTGATGGACTCGGGGGCGCAGTAGCGGCGGCCAATCTCGAGCGCCTCATTGATGACAATGGGGAACGGCGTAGATTTGAAGCCGATGAGCTCGGCCACAGCCATGCGAAGGAGATTGCGGTCGACGGCGGGCATGCGTTCGATGCGCCAATGGGTGGAGTGCTCGGCGATCAACGCGTCGATTTTCGGCTGCTCGACCTTGGCCACCCGGAAGATATCTTCGGCAAAGCCGCGGACCTCGGGTTCGACGGGATCGCCGGACTTCCAGAACGTGGCTTGAACTTCGTCGGGCGTCTGGCGGCCAAGGTCCGCCTGAAAGAGCATCTGCATGGCAAGTTCGCGGGACTTGCGGCGATGTCGCGAGGTCAATCGCGGCCGCCTTGCTCGAGTTTCCTTTTGAGGCTGACCATCTCGATGGCTGCCGCGGCTGCCTCAAAGCCCTTGTTGCCGCCTTTTATTCCGGCGCGATTAAGTGCTTGCTCGAGGGATTCGCAGGTGAGCACGCCAAAGCTGTGGGGAATGCCGGTTTCCTGCTGCGACTGGCCGATGCCGCGCGCGACCTCGTTGTAGATGGCCTCGTAGTGGGCGGTTTCTCCGCGCAGCAGGCACCCCAGAGCGACGATAGCGTGGACGCGGCCCTGGTTGGCGCAAGCGCGAGTCGCGGCGGGAATCTCCCATGCGCCGGGAACGCGGACGATCTCGATATCGGAGCGGTCGGCACCGCTGCGCATGAGCGCGTCGAGAGCACCATCGAGGAGGCGGTCGGTGACGACGGCATTCCAGCGCGAGACAACGATGGCAAACTTCATTCCTTCAGCGGAAAGATCGCCCTCGAGGGCAACGGGCTTGCCTTTGACGGGATCGGACCAGGCCCAGAAGCTGAAGCGGTGGCCCGGCTCGGGCTCGACGGTGAAGAGGCGCGAGCGCCAATGGGTCTCAGCGATGGGCGAAAGGCGGGCGACGGCCGCGTCACCGCCGTGGGCGCGGAGCCACGCTTCGGCCGCCTGATGGATGGAGTCGAGCGAGGTGACTTCGACAAGAACATCGGCGGTGGATGGGAATTTTCCGTCGACGAACTCCAGATTGCCGAGGGAGGCGAGAAACGATGCGCCGCGCGAGTCCTCCTGCTGCCAGCCTTTTCCGCGCTCGAAGCCCAATGCAGCGAAGAAGCCTGCCAACCGGTCATAGGCCGCAGCGCTGCCGGCAGGCCGCAGAAAGGAGATGCCCTTGATCATGGGTAGATTGTAAAAGACAGGGACCAAGGGAACGAGGGAACGAGGGAACGAGAAAGGCGGGGACCAAGTGAACAAGGGAACAAGAAGACAGAGAGTAGCCAGGAAGGAGTAGGGGACATTAAACGAATGAGCGAGCTGGCAGGTTGGTGGAGGGAGCGGTTTAGTTGTATCCCAGGTCCCCCATTCGGGAGCTGGGCAGCAAAGATTCAGCGGCGAACAAGTGCGGGCGTGGACGCCCGCACGACAGCCGGGCAGGAGCCCGGCGCTACATTGGAGACCGGAGCCACACATGCGCGGCTCCGGAGCCGCGCTAGGTGACGGAGCGTGGCTTGACCGCGATGACCGTGGCGGGAACCACTGTGGTGGGGGATGGAGCCGTTGGGTAGAGGCAATCGTTGTCGGTGCCGCCCGCGGAGATGGGCGTGCAGGCAGGCAGACCGGGGCTGATCTGCTGCGAGTCAACAGGAGGCGAGGTAAGGCTCAAGTTGGCCGGAACGCCGATGAAGTGCACCTCGTTGTCGCCAGCCGTGGAGACGAAGAAGATGGTGTGGTCGGCCGAGAACGCACCAGCGACGGGCGCGATTGGCGGCGTGGAAGACGAGGCGTCGGCAAACGCGACGTATCCCACCTGGCCCGCACCCGTGGACTGCGGGAGATAGAAAGGAAGCTGCGCCGCCGTGGTGGACGTGGCGGGCGCGTTATAGGTGACGAATGCGATGGGGGCAGCCGTTGTGGCCGCGGTGGTGGTGGGCGCCGTGCCAGTAACAACCTGGTTGACCGCAGATGCAGTGGTGACCTGGGTAAGATTGACGGTTCCGTTCAGCACAGGGTGCGTGGAGAGCGGCGAGAGAGTTTGAGTGGTACCGGCCGTTGTGACCGGACATTCGGCATTGGGATATGCCAGCGTGGGCGGAATGCTGATGCCGATATCGTCGAGCGTGATGCTGGTGCCGGAGAGCGATGCACCGAGAATGTGGTCACCGTCACTGGTCGCGCCCAGGACGTTCGTGGACAGGTTGACCGAATCGCTTTGCGGATAGAACTGAACGGTGGCGTTGTTACCGGCCGTGCCGCTGGGGCACCAGGTGTGGGCGACGGTAGGGCTGCCGCTGAGGTAAGCGCCGATGCCGGGAACGGTAATAGCCAGATTCTGCGCGCCGCCTGAAGAGCCAAGGTCGTAGGAGCTCCAGCCGGAGTCACCGGCATGGACGTAGAGCGTGTTGGTGTGATTGCCGCCAAGCGCCGCGCTATCGACGACGTAAAGAGTTTTGGAGTCGGAGGTCCAGGCCGCGGCCACACCGAGGCCGCCAAACGTTGAGGCCGAGCCACTCGAGATGGTGTAGAGGTATAAGACGCCGCGAATCTGATCGTTGATGAGCGCAGAATTGCCGTCGGGCGAAACAGCCAGAACAACGCCCGGAACCGAAGGGTCCTGCTTGGTAAGGGCGTTGTTTTGGGTGGAATAGACCATGAGCTCGTGGAGCGAGCCGAAGTAGAGATTGGTCCCTACCTGGTCCATGACCATGGAGTTGGGCACGTAAGGCAGACGCACCGTGGAACTGGGCGTACCGGTGAGAAGCTCGATGGAGGTGAAGTACTGCGATTGGCCGGGCGCAGCAAACCAGACGAAGTCGCTGGTGGTGCCCGGGACGATGACGTCGACAGGGTTGGATGCGATGGGGAGGCCGGTTCCGTTCAGGCCAAGCACATTGATCGGCGCAGGATTGCAGAGCGGCGGCTTGCAGAGCGCAGTCACCGTGGCCACGCCGGGGAACGTGGACAAAATGGAACCTCCGCCTCCCGTGGTGATATCGATGGGGTTGGTTGATTCGTAATCGAGCGAAAGACCGGTAATGGGATTGTTCTGGGTATCGATGGCGGTGGTGGTGAGGTTCTGGACCACACCTTGTGTGATTATGCCGCGCGTACTTCCATTGGCGAGAGAAATGTTGATCGACTTGGGCGGGCAGGTGGAGAAGTAGCCGGCGGAAGAAGCCGATTGCGCGATGGTGGCGGTGATGACCGTGGTGCCGGGCTGCTGCGCGGTGATGATGTTGGTTGGGTTCGAAGTGGTTGCGGGGCTGATGGTGGCGATGGCGGAGTTGCCGGTGGAGAAAAAGAGCGTACCGATGGAGTCGGCGCACGCTGGGAGCCCCGGTGTGTTCGGTGCGCAAAGCGGCGTCTGCGAGCCATTCAGACTGTAGTAGGCGACGGCGTCGAGCTTCGCCTGCTGGTTCTGGGAAAAGCAGCCCTGCGAAGGCGCACCCGAGAGCGGAGTGGTGACGAGATTGATGCTGGAAATGGGCGCGTGGACGTAAACCGTGACGGGGTTGGATGAGACGGAATCGGCAGATGCGGTGATGTGGGCGATGGCATAAGGCAAGCCGCCGGTCGACGGCAGCGGATTGGGGTAGTAGCAGTAGGTGTAGTCAGCAATTCCGCCGCCGGTGTTGCGGTTCCAGGTGCCGGCGCAGATGGAGCCGGCGGGTGAAATGTCGATCAACTGGTTGTTGGTGGTGCCGTAGCTGATGGTTGATTGGAGAATGGTGGCGGTATCACCTTTGCAGGTGTAGGCGGTCGGCGCCTGCATTTGGGTGGTCTGCCCGTAGGCGAGCGAAATGCCTGCGTACTGCGGCTGCAGGGTGATAGAGAATACATCGGTGTCTTTCGGCCCATAGCCGAGACCGTTGCAATAATTCCCTGCCGGATTGCGGACGCAGCCGGATATAGAAATCCCGGCCGGAATGGTCAGGCCGAGCAAACAAACAAGCGTCAAGAACCGCCGCATGAATCCTCCCCGTTCAGCGCTCCAGAACCGCGGAACGGTTTTATCAAGCACGAAAAGAAGAATGAGTTATCACCGTCCCGTCCGATGCCGGAGAACAGGCCGGGCCGGTCGAGTCGCGCCCGGGCCACAGGTTCCCGGCGGCACGCAGCCGCATGCGGCCGGAAGGACGAAACGCATGCTAAATACTCCAAGAAAAAAGTGTATCAGGATGAGCCTGCTTCTGGCGTGGTTCGGGCCGCGAGTCAGGTCTCTTCCCAATAGACTTGCGCGCAGGCGGATGGGGAGCGGGAAAGACAGAGACAAGGGACCAGGGAATAGGAAAATAGGGAATAGGAAACGCAGGCCGAGGGGCTAGGGAGCTGAGGAGGTGGGCGGCATGTAGCGGGCGAACCAGTCGACGGCGCGACGAAGCACATCGCGGCGGTCGGCCGGGTTGGAGAGGCCGTGGCCCTCATTGGAATAGACGACCAGTTCCGTGGGGACATGAAGATCGCGCAGTGCGTGCCAGAACTCGAAGGACTGCGGCGCGGGACATTCGCCGTCGCGGTCGCCAACGACGGTGAGCGTGGGGGTGGCGACGTTCCTGATGAAGTTGATGGCGGAGCTGCGCGCGTAGACCTGCGGGTCGTCGTAGACCGAGGCGCCGAAGAACGGGATCATCCACTGATCGATGGAGTTTTCGCCGTAGTAGGAGAGCCAGTTGGAGATGCCGGCGCCGGCGACAGCGGCGCGGAAGCGATGAGTTTGTGTGACGGCGAACATGGCCATGAAGCCACCGTAGCTCCAGCCGGAGATGCCGACGCGATTGGAGTCGGCAGAATATTTGGCAAGGACGGTATCGACGCCGGCGAGGATGTCCTGGAGGTCGCCGTAACCAAAGTCTTTGCGATTGGCCTGAGTGAAGGCCTCGCCCTGACCATAGCTGCCGCGGGGATTGGGCAAAAGAACGAAGTAGCCGAGCGAGGAGAATGTTGTGGCGCTGAAGCCGCCTGCGCCGCCGCTCCAGCGCGAGACGACCGATGAGGATGGGCCGCCGTGAACTTCGACGAGGAGCGGATATTTCTTTGCGGGATCGTAGTGTGCGGGAAGAAGGAGCCAGCCCTGAACGTCGAAGCCGCCGTTTTTCCAGGTGAGCGAAACCGACTTGCCCCAGGAGGGCTCGACACCGTCGTTGAAGTGGGAGAGCTGGCCGATGCGGGCGATATCCGCGGAATGAACGGACTCGGGCACTTTGCCCCAGGCGCTGAAGATTTCAGGCGGCGTGCTGAAGGAGCTGGCCTGAAAGACAAAGATAGAGCGATCGGCGGTGGCGGAGAGGCTGCCTTCGGAGCCGCCGGCGCCGACTGAGGCGGGAATGCTGAAGACGGGCGAGTTAAAGGCTGCCGGAGCGCCGGCGCTTGCAGGGATTTTCAGGCGCACGAGGCGAGAATCGCCGCCCGACAGCTCGCTGACGAAGATGCTGCTGCTGTCATCCCAGGCGATCCAGATGGCGGAGGACGGGCGGCCGGGAGTGAGGTCAACAGGTTGGCCGCCGGCGGCGGGCTGGCCGCCGGTGGAAGGGACGATCCAGACGTCGCCACCGACGACGCCCTGATCGCTCATGAGACCGCCGATGAAGGCGATGGATTTGCCGTCGGGCGACCAGCGGGGAACGGCGATCTGGAGGCCGTGGAGCGGACCGGAAACGTCGGCGGGAGCGAGGATGGCGGTAGGCGTGGGAAGCGAGTTTTGTCGATCGCCAGCAGGCGCGGGTGCGGGGGAAGATGGAGCGTCCACGGACAAGGCGGATGTGAGAGTGCCCGCGTCGACGGGCTGCGTGTAGAGCTTGGCGACCCACCAGTTGTCCTGGCCGGGCGGATCGGCGGCGATGCAGGCGAGGGATTTGGAATCGGGCGACCAGTCGAACTCGTAGACGTTGAGGTTGGAAGGCGTGGCAAAAGCTGGCGCGGCGGGTTCCGTGACGCCGGCGGGGACGAGTGCCACGCGCTCGACGTCGACATGATCTTCTCCGATGACGCCGGAGGGCGGTGTTTCGGCGGCGAGCGCTCCGGGAGGCCGCGAGGAGCCCTCGACGTAGAGGAAAGCGATGGACTTGCCGTCGGGCGAGAAGGCGGGAGAGTAGACGTAGCCGCGCAAGTTGCTGATGCGGCGGGCAGGACTGCTGTCGAGATGAGAGAGATAGAGGTCGGATTGCTCGCCGGGGTTTGCGCAATCGGAGAGGAAAGCGATGGCGGCGGAGCCTGGCGACCAGACGAACTGGGACGCGTTGCAGACCTGACCTGAGGGAGCGGCGGTGACCGCAAGCGATTGCGCGAGGCTGGCGTACGGGGCGACATGGAGCTGACCCGCTTGAAGCCAGGCGACGCGCTTGCCATCGGGCGAGACGGCGACCTGGGAGACGAAGTGGGCGCGGCTCTGATGGGCGAGGACTTCGTCGAGGCGCGAGGCGGCAGGCGCGGAGGATTGCGCCGGGGCGGCGGCGGATTGCGCGAGGGCGTTGGAGGATGCGCAGAGAGCGCAGGAAACTGCCAAACACCCGAGGGCGCGATGGAAGAGAGGCATGGAGAAATGGTAAGGCAGGGACCAGGGATAAGAAAGACAGGGAGCGAGGAAACAAGGAAACGGAATGACAGGGAGCGAGACGGCGATTGGTGGAGTTGGGAGGCGGAGCAATGCGGAGGGACGGGCGCGCAGCAAGGAGGGCCGGAGCGGCGACCAAGCGACCGGAACGTCCGAGGACATCTCGAGATCGAGTGAGAAGCGTTCTTCCACCTGTGCCGGCAGGCGGTGTGTCTCAGCAAACTCAAAGGTGAGCGGAAACAACGGGTGCAACTCCATGATTTAACGATCGCCGGTCGCGCGGAAACGCACGCCGCTGAGCGCGATCGGCGTATACTGGCGCGAAGCCGGGAAGGCAGAAGGCAAATCCCGGCGCAAAGGAGTTCGCTTGTGAAAGCCGGTCTTAAACATGTTCTGATTTTGTGTCTTGCGGCAGCCGTCGTCACTCCAGCGTTTTCGCAAAGCAGCGGGGCAGATATCTACAAAGCAAAGTGCCTCATGTGTCATGGCCCGGACGGTATGGCGAACAATCCGGCGGGCAAGGCGCTGAAAGCGAAGTCGTTCAAGGATCCCGAGGTGATGAAGGCCTCGGACGCTGAGCTTTTTGCTGCCGTGAAGAATGGCAAGGGCAAGATGCCCGCGGAGAACGGCAAGCTGACCGACGCTCAGATCAAAGCAGCGATCCAGTACGTCCACACCTTGCAGAAGTGACAGGCGAGCGACATTAAGCAGTCGACGAAGCAGGTGATGGGAGGATTCTGCAACCTGAGACGGAATGGCCCGCGGCCGCTTCGTTGCCGAGGAGCGCCCCTCGCTGTTTGATCTGCGGACGCGCCCAAGCAGCGTGTCCGCACCGGCTTCGGCCGCCCAGCCTGTTGTGCATGACCGCGCACGGCTCTCCTTTCAAAAAGCCGAATCGCCTCATTTTGATTCGTGGGTTTGTGGTCCTTATCACAAGACCAGAAGTCAGACCGGCTCTCTAGTGGTTCCGCTTGTGATTCCTGTCACAGACCAGCCCCTGAAACGATCTTTATCGTTCTGCCACGGCTTACAAGCGGATTGTTTCAGATCTGAATCACTCTCGAAGCGTACAGGCGAACTTCTCGTGGGAGGTCGCGGCTCTTGGTTTGTAGTCTGACAACGCAATCAGAGTTTTCGGGCTGGCGTGCGGCTGGGGGTGCGGACCATGTGCGCTGACCAGATTCCCCTTCCCCGGACCACGCGGCGCCGCGCGATTGAGATCTTACTGGGCGGCGGCGTGCTTGCCTCTCTGGCCTCATTTCTATATCCCGTGCTGCGCTTCCTTGCGCCGCCGCCGGTCGCCGATCTGGGCGGCGACGAGGTGGTGGCCGCCAAGGTGGGCGATCTGAAACCGAATTCCGGGGAGATTTTCCGATTCGGCAGCCGTCCCGGCCTTCTGATTCTGGAGAGTGACGGCACCTATCGCGCTCTCTCCGCCACGTGTACGCATCTGGGCTGCACGGTGCAGTACCGCAGCGATCTGCGCCAGATCTGGTGCCCGTGCCACAACGGAATCTACGATCTCAGCGGCCGCAATGTCTCCGGTCCTCCGCCGAGGCCGCTGGATGCATTCGATGTCCATTTGCGCGGGGACGAGATTGTCGTAAGCCGGAAGCGGGAGGCGTAGCCATGTTCGCGGCGCTCTATGGCTGGTTGGATGAACGGCTGCATCTGGACGGGCTCATCGCGCCGCTGCGGCACAAGACGGTTCCCACGCATCGCCTGTCGTACTGGTACTTTTTCGGCGGCATCACACTGTTTCTCTTCATCGTGCAGGTGCTCACCGGCATCCTGCTGCTGCTGTATTACCGCCCCAGCGCCAACGAAGCGTTCGAAAGCGTGCAGTACATCATGACGCGGGTGCAGTTTGGCTGGCTGATTCGTTCCATTCACTCGTGGTCGGCCAACCTGATGATCTTTACCGCGTTCGTGCACATGTTCAGCGTGCTGTTTCTGAAGGCCTATCGCAGGCCGCGGGAGCTGACATGGGTCAGCGGCATACTGCTGCTTTTTCTGGTGATGGGATTCGGCTTTAGCGGCTACCTGCTGCCCTGGAACAAACTGGCCTTCTTCGCGACCACAGTGGGCACGCAGATGGCCGGGCAGGTTCCCATCATTGGCGAGCCCATGATGGTCTTTCTCCGCGGTGGCCCGCAGGTGACCGGAGCCACGCTCACCAGATTCTTTGGGTTCCATGTCGCGGTGCTGCCCGGATTGGTCGTCGTGCTGATTGCGATCCATCTGTTTCTGGTGCAGCGCCAGGGCATGAGCGTCCCGCCCAAGGTGGAGGCCGCGTGGGCCGCCAATCCCTCATTGCGCCGGGAGATGAAGTTCTTTCCGAACTTCATGCTGCGCGAATTAATGGCCTGGTATGTGGCTATCGGCGCACTGGCGGCGCTGGCAGCGCTGTTCCCGTGGAACCTGGGCGTCAAGGCAGAGCCTTTTGCTTCGGCGCCGGCGGGAATCAAGCCCGAGTGGTACTTCCTCTTCATGTACCAGACACTCAAGCTGATTCCCTCGAAGGTGTGGATTGTCGACGGTGAGGTTCTGGGGATCCTCGGCTGCGGTTTGGCCGGCCTGTTCTGGCTGCTGCTGCCTTTCTTTGAGAGCGACAAGCCCGCGCGCACCCGCACCTGGATCACCGGCCTGGGCGTCTTTGCACTTGTTTACATGATCGCGATGAGTGTCTATGGCTATGTTGCGAAATAAGGTCTGTCGGATCGTCGCTGCCCGCTTTGCCTTCCTGGCCGGGTCGCTGGCGCTCGCGGCATGCCTGAGTTATGGGCAGGCTGTGAACTCGTGCCTGGATTGTCACTCCGCGATGCCGGCGCCCCTGGGAGTGACCCAGGACAAGTTCAGCCAGGACATTCACGCGCAAAAAGGCCTGACTTGCACCAGTTGCCACGGCGGCGACGCATCGAGCTACGATCCCACACAGTCCATGGGCCGCAAGGCGGGCTTCAAGGGCAAGATCGATCGCCGGCAGATTCCAGAATTGTGCGGATCATGCCACTCCGATCCCAACCTGATGCGCCAGTACGACCCGAGCCTGCGCACTGACCAGTTGGCCGAATACCACACAAGTGTCCACGGTAAGCGCCTAGCCACCGGCGACACCAAGGTTGCCGTCTGCATCGACTGCCACAGTGTTCACGATATCCGTCCACCGAGCGATCCGCGTTCCACCGTAAATCCTGTCAACGTGGCCACAACCTGCTCGCGCTGCCACTCCGATGCGAGCTACATGAAGCAGTACGGGATTCCCACCGATCAGTTCGCCAAGTACAACACGAGCGTCCACCACGACGCGCTGGCGGTGCGCGGCGATCTAAGCGCGCCCACCTGCACCACTTGCCATGGAAACCATGGCGCAGTGCCGCCCGGCGTTGACAAGGTGCAGAATGTCTGCGCCAACTGCCACGTCTTCCAGGCCCAGATGTACGCGAAGAGCACGCACAGCAAGGCCTTTCAGGAGAAGGGCCTTCCCGGATGCGTCGTTTGCCACACCAACCACGGCATCCAAATGCCTTCCGATGCCATGCTCGGCACCGGACCAGCCGGCGTCTGCATGCGGTGCCACGCCCCCGGCGACCATTGCGATCGTGCCCGCGCCGCGATCCTCGCCAACCTTACGCAGTTGGACGGCACCATCAAGCAGGCCGACGACGCTCTCCGTGTCGCTGAGTCTTCCGGCATGGAGGTGAGCGAAGCTCGACTCAACCAGGATCAGGCGCGCGATGCCCTGACCAAGGCCCGCGTCACCATCCATAGCTTTCAGACCGCCTTCGTCGATCAAGATGTTCAGGCGGGCATGAAGATCGCAGCCACCGACCTAAAAGCCGGCAAGGATGCGATGATCGAGCGCAACCATCGTCGTATCGGGCTCGGCCTCTGTCTCGTCGCCATCGCCATCATGCTGGTCGGGCTTTGGCTGTACATCAAAAAGTTAGCGAGTTGAATTCACCGCTACAATGAATCCAGTCGCAACATGCGGATGGCGGATGCGAGTGGTTTGGAATTTGCGCAACCGGCCTCCTGCTTGTCAGATCTCGAGAGCATTCCGCGTTCTCCGACGGCCGGAAATCTGAGCTGAACTCCGCCAGATTGGTAACCGCCGAAAGTGGACTGACCCCCAAAAGTGAGACAGGTTGTAAATTGACAGTTTGCAGGGAAAGGGGAGCTGCAAATGGGTCAGAGGTCGAAGTACCGGAAGTTTACCGAAGCCTACCGGGAGCTGGCGGTGCGCCG
>Ga0208034_1000145_pt1 | contig 68688 bp, 78 predicted proteins | sample June2015DPH_8_10_FD_184699 | JGI IMG/M metagenome (GOLD analysis project Ga0208034, IMG submission 184699) | Peatland microbial communities from SPRUCE experiment site at the Marcell Experimental Forest, Minnesota, USA - June2015DPH_8_100... | ecosystem: Environmental > Terrestrial > Soil >...
TGGTTCAAGTACGTCCGCATATCCCTCGGGATCACCGTATGCTGCCCGCTCGTGCCGCTGCTGTACGTGACGACCATCCCCGCCGCGTTAAAGGCGTCAATGACGTCGTCAAAGGTAAGGTTGGGGCCCTTGATGACTACTCTGGGCAGGTCGCCGGTAAAGATGACCGTAATCCAGTACGCGAAGGCCTTCCCTGAGGGGTGCTGTTTGAAAGTAAGGTCGGGGACGAGGGGAATCTTCTCCAAATCATCGTACGTTCTGATGTCCTCAGGGGTGAAGCCCCTCGTCTCGCAGTACGATCGGTAAAATTGATTCAGCTTGTAGTGACGCGTAAACGTATGCTTGATCGCCCTCAGCTGCATCGCCCGCGCCTCCTCCAGGGGTACTCTGTAGAGGTCGATCGGCTTGAACAGGGCCTCTTCAGCAGGAGTCCACGTCTCGCGAGGCGGAATGTAACGGGCCAAGCGCTCATTTAACCTTTTGATTCTGTCCTTGACTTCTGTCGGTGTTTCCAAATTGGTCACCTCTGAGCCGACCTAGCGACATGTTTGTGGCTTCACTACTACATAACCAGATCGCTTCTGCTGTTCTAAACTAATGATATGTGACAATGGTATTGCTGTGAAATTGGTATTGCTGTGAAATCAGCAAATTGTCTCTTGTCATTTCGTCGATCCTAAGGACGAAAGACCTTTATGTGGCTAAGGACATTTTTTTGCGCCGATGCGGGCAGATGCGTACTTGTGTGCTTCCCTCGATGAGGTGCAAAGCATCCGCTACCGCGCGCGGGGGGTGCTGGCGGCCGGTCGGGTGACCGCGGACGCGAACGTGAATAAACTGCTCCGTACCATGGGTCTCGAGCCGCTGATCTTCACAAAAAGGCGCGCTGTTCTAGACGGCGTGCTCCCGAGCGCGTTCTGGTTGGACTTGTTCGCGATCGACCGATGATCTATGCTACGCTTGTCTCATCGGGCGCGGCCTACGCGGTGCCGCCGGTGCTCGAGGCACTCGTCGCGTGTGTGGGGGTTGCGCATTTATCGGGATCATGAATTCCGTTTGCCGCTCGAAGGCGCCGAGCTCGTGTTCCAACGCGGCAACCAGGGCGCACGAGGGTTGCACCACCGCCGGCCTAACATAGGACTCTTTCAGGTCGAGTACTTCATGCCCTTGCTGTACTCGGGGAGCTCGTAAGGGCGGGGAAACGATGTACCGCTCCTCGTCGGGGCCCATCACCATTAACTTTTTGAGGGCGGCCGGGTTCGCGAGCAGCATCCTGGCGAACGTCAATCCCCACCCTAACCTCGACTGCTTCGGTAACTCTTCCGCGGTATACTCCCGCTCGGTGATTTCACGCACTTGTGTCATTTATTGCCCTTCCTGTCATTTTTTCCGCTTTAGGTCCTGCGCCAGGACTCTGCGCACCTCCTCGGCACATCCGCGCATCTCGACAGACTGGGCACGCTTTATTTCAGGCTCAAGCACGGGCCCGGGCCGGTCACAGACAGGGCAGTGCTCAAGCATCCGCACCTGATCGCCGGTGATGATGAAGCCGGGGTAGCTTCCCGCGAGCCCGTCGAGGAAGGCGAAGCGTCCCTTCTCGCCGTAGCCGGCGGGCGTCAAGCTGCTATCAAGGACGAGGGGCTTAAACCACGTGTAGGGGATATGGAAGTAGTGTCCCTCCGGACACGTAGTCATCATGCCCCCCATCTCAACGCTTCCGTAGCAGTCCCAGCAGTTGGTTTCGGGGATGTCCAGTACCTCCTCGACCCGCTTGCGGAAGTCTGCAGCAGAGATGCTCTTATCTTCGCTTACCTTCCAGCCACCACCCGTTCCGATCATTCCCCTCTCACCTAGCTCAAAGCGTTTCCCCTCTCGTTCGAGTGTTTCGATTAATTCGAGGATGAGGAAAGGGCTACCCTCAAGTCCAATCTTATCGGTGGCCTTCTCGTAACGCTCGAGCCACTTTATGGCGATCTCGACGATCTTCCTCTGCCTCTCTTGGGCAGACCGTGGTGTGCCTCCCTGCTGCTCCTCAGCCGTCATCGCTTGCAGCGTGAGGTCGGCGCTTATTTCAAAGTCGAGCGCATATCGCACGTCATTGAGCATTTCGGACTTGTGAGCCTTGTCTCTGCCGATATACAGGTTGGTCTGTGTCCACTTGGGGAAGAACAGGAGGAAGTGATCGAACGCCATTAAGTCATATAGACACGACTGCAACTTCGCGTTCGCAAACGACTGGTTCAAGTACGTCCGCATATCCCTCGGGATCACCGTATGCTGCCCGCTCGTGCCGCTGCTGTACGTGACGACCATCCCCGCCGCGTTAAAGGCGTCAATGACGTCGTCAAACGACGGGTTAGCGCTGTCGATCACCACCGTCGGCAGCTCCCCGGTGTAGATGTTCGCGATCCAGTGCGCGAAGTCCTGCCCGGATGGGTGCTGCTTGAAGGTCAGATCGGGAATGAGCGGGATCTTCTCCAGGTCATCATAGGTCTTGATGTCCTCAGGCGCCATGCCCCTCATGTCGCAGTACTTTCGGTAAAAGTGATTCAGGGTGTAGTGACGCTTAAAAGAGTACGATATCGCCCTCAGCTGCATCGCCTGCGCGTCGTCTACGGGCACGCGGTAGATGTCGATCGGCGTGTGTAGGGCCTCGTCAGCAGGGGTCCACGTCTCGCGAGGAGGGATGTATCGGGCCAACCGTTCGTTTAGTATTTTTATTCTTTCCTCGATCGCTTTTGGCCTCTTTTTCAACGTATTATGTTGCAGTGCTCTTTCTAACGTCTTCACTTCGCTGCCTCTGATAGGTTAAATAGTCTCGTTCATTCAGTTGGTCTTGAGTCAATGCGGGTAGTGATGATGATGATGCGTTTGGAGTCGCTGTAGGTGTCGCTGCCGCCGGTGCCGCTGCCGCCGGTGCCGGATTCGTGGTCGTCGCCATTAAAGCTACACATCCCAACGTAAGCAGCAAGACTACTACCACGAGGCCAACAACTATCATTTCCTATTTAAGCCAAATATCGTTCGTGACCGAAGGAGGTCGCTTGTACGGTGGTTGCTGCCTCAGTGGGGTCGGCGCAGCCGATGGTGCTGTGCTGGACGCCGATGCGCTGACAAACGAGGCGCCACAGTTTGCACAGAACTTAGCATCTGGCAGATTTGGTGTTCCAAAATTTCGACAACATTTTTGGTCGGCCATAATATCCCCCCTTTAGCGCGTCGTTCCCAAAGAATTGGGCTACGCTTATTCGTTTTGAGAATCGCGTAGCAAAAGTTTTGCAAGCTGCTTAAAGGTTGTCGTTTGATACCATCTACAGCGCAAGGTGGTTTTATGGCGGTAACTCTCGACGTTTTGCGTCAGGTCTCACGGAGCACAAGCTGCAAGTTGCGATGTAGACCAAGACGCAACTAAGGCTTGAAACCACCCCGCGTACTTCTAAAAATTCGTAAGGAAAATTTATTTGGACCAAGCATCGACCCATGCAACCGGGGCGGTTTCACAGCCTTAGAACTACTAAACCGAGGCAACTCATAGTATAGCTAAAACCTATTTGAAGGTTTATTACAAATTTAGTACGTTACTGCAGTTCGCCTTCCCGTTGTGCTTCGGTGAGCCGGGGCAGTTCGTCACGCTTGCATCTCCTGAACCAGCGTAAAGAGGTCTATCCGCGCTGTGGGAGACTAATCGCAGCCAAACGACAACCTTAAGTTATCACGCCTCCATCTTATTTTTTTTATGATAAAGAACGTAACATCGTCTAGTCACTTCTCTTTAAGATACAACCACGCGCTGTCTTTTTTAAACTGTAAAAACGGCGGTCACTACCACCGCCGCCAACGTGAGAGGAGTGAAAGATATGGCGAAATTTTTGGGCTTGTGGCGCTTCAACCGGTGGCGCCGTGGCCGACCGACCCGGTTGAAGCTGCAAAGGCAATGAGATGATGTTTGCAGCGATGGATAACATGTTACAGACAGGTGAAGTGCAAGAGTTCGGCTTCTTCTTAGGTGCAACATCAGGATACGCAATTGCTGGCGGAGAATCCAAAGATGAGCTCAGGAGGTCGCACTCGCTTTATCCCTTCATTGAAAGCGAGGTGCACGAAATAGTGCCCTGCGAAACAGGGAAGGAAGTCGTGAGGGGGGTTTTGAAAGCCAAAGCAGAAACAATGAAGCCGTAATTCTTGGCGATTGCTCAGCAATGCCTTTAACAATTAGCTTGTTATTAATTCAAAGATAACGCTTAAGCTATTACACCTCCGTTTGCGCTTTTGATTCTTCCTTTTAAGGGGGTGAAGTATGTATCAAAAAGTTGTTAGCTATCACCGTGCTTGTTCCAGTCGTTTGCACCATTGCTCGTTGCACCACCACAAACAATACCACGCAAACCCCAAGTGCTACCTCAAGTGCGGCGACGCAGCACGACGCTTCTCTTGGAAAATTACCTTACGGCCTACAAAAACGAGAAGTTCTCGGATAGCAGCATACGCGTCCAGGCCTGCGAGCTCGACTGGATTAACAGCACGTCAGCACGCTTACAATTTACGGAGCTCACAAAACTACAAACCGGACCGTGAATGCAAATGAGGCATTCATTGTATTTCCAACGACACAAGATGCGAAAAATTACGTTAACGCTGTGAACTTACCGCATACAGCCAGTGCGTGGCCCTTTACACTCCGATAGCCCCCCGCCTGTTTATTCCGTGCTGGCGAGGCTCCGTTCAATATCTCAGAATATAAGCTTCACGATATCGAACAACTCGATAACATTTTGTAGTATCTACAGCAAAATTATTGAGCTGACCCTCGACTGAGGCTGCGGCGAAAACCAAAGGAGTTAGATGAGATTTAGATTGAGACGAGGTTTAACGCCTCTTTTCTTCATTTTCCTTATTGTAGTGAGTGCAGCAGTTAACGCACAAACAGGCACAGGCGTAGGAACGCCCCTCGTTGATTTCGGCACGGTCGGACGTGGAGGGAGCGCAGAGCGAAACGTGATGCTCTACAACCGCGGCAACAATTCGACGTTCACTTATTCTGTTACCTTCACCAATGTTACGAACACAAGCGGACAGCTAACGGCGACGCCCTCAAGCGGGGCAATCGCTCCAAAATCAAACGTCACCGTAGCCGTGATGCTTGACGTACCGAGCGACGCCAAGGAGGGCAATTTCAGCTCAAGAATGATCGTTAATACGTCAACGGTCTTCCCAGCGCTAAGCGCTAAAATCACTTACACAGTCCAAGGTAACGCACCCGCACCAGCGCAAGGCATAGACGTGCCTCTCGTTGCTGGGGCTTTTGGAGTCTTCGCGGTCGTGGCTATTGCAGCGGTTTATGTTATCTTATTGAGGGGAAGATGATGACCGACACTGACACCGATATTGAAATGACGTGGAGGCTATTGCTGACGATGAGATGCACGCATCCCATCGCCTGAATAGCCTGGAAGGGATTAACGCGCTGTGGCATCTGTGCAGTCGAGTTTTACGTGTTTATATTTCAAACGAAGGATGTCAAGAGGTAGTATATATTGATAGAAAAGTTGTAGCCATAAAAGCGCTTGTTATGGTTGCTACGCTTTCGGTGGCGGGTTGCACATCATCAACTAGCAGCAACCAAGCAGCAAGTAGCGCATCAAGTGCTGCTACGGATAAAAAGCTTGTTCAACGCGATATTCTAAAATGTCCATGAGCTGTCCTGCATCACACGCGGGCAAAGTGACGTCGATGTAGAGATATGACGATTGGTCCCTCGTCGTCAGTTTCAGACCGGTGCTTTTATTTATCTTCTGACACCTTCTTTAGATGTCAAAGAACGTTTGCGAGGGAATTGCAAGAAGGCAACTATGCAGTTAGGTAAACTATTCTTCTTTATCATAGCGATGCTCCTCCTCACGGTCGTCATCGCTGGATGCGCCTCCACGAACACCTACCCGGTTCAGCCAACCTCGCACGATTCACTCCTCGAAACGTTTGTTGCTGCTGACTACAACTACACTGCACGCAACGTAACTGTCAAAGCGTGGGATACGAGCTGGGTCAATGCCACCACCGTCAATATCGTAGCAACGGGGACGTTAAAAGCGAATAATAACACCACAATGTATTCCAATCGGACGTTGACCCGGTTTTCTTCAATTGCGGCGGCAACAACATACGTCGGCAGGCAAAATCTCAGCGGCTATGTCGTGGCGCCGACTGCAAACGAGAACGCTAAGGTGTACCAGCTGGCGACAGGGAATCCTCCAACTGTATTTAAGGCGTACCAGCGCACCTCACAGAGCGCGAACAACGTAACTACGGCTGAGGTTACGCAATGCGATGATATCGTCGTTACGGGCAACACAACGTTGACTGGAATAGTGGTTGCGACCCCACGGCCCTCGCCTGTTCCAACCCCATTACCGACGCCGGTACCCACTCCAACGCCCACTCCAACGCCCACTCCAACGCCCACTCCAACGCCCACTCCATCGCCTACTCCAACGCCCTCTGGGCGCCCTCCATCGCCCACTCCATCGGCCTCTCCCACTCCTTAGTGCCCACTCCCGCACCCACTTAGTGCCCACTCCCACAGACATTGTGGAATGAATTGACCATCGATCTATTGAAGCTTATTTAACGCTCGCCGCTAAGAATAACGGCCAATTTGATGCTATTTATGACGTCAGAAAAAACCAAGCTATTATAGCATGGTTCATTTGAAAAACAACGAAGTGTCAAGAGAACGACACGGGGCATGCCGGACAAAGCGAGAGCCCCGACTCGTGCAGATTCTCGACAAAGGTTCGTTAAACGTCTCCCGACTTAAAGTTTGGGGGTCTCTTGTTGTTTTTTTGCCGTCGCTCGTTCTCGGGAGACGATGACCTTGATACGCTTGCTGGTAAGCACCGACCGATACGAGGGGGAAAGGATGATTGAACGAACTAGTCTTAAGGTGCAACGACGCAGACTTGGTAATACGCTTTCAGAAGTCAAGCCAAAATTCTATGAGGAGTCCGAGATGAATCTAGATGATGCCCAAGCACTCGATGCACTCCCTTCTAGTTTCAGAACTGTAGAGACGGAAGTACAGGAGAGGGCCTCGCCCATTCAAGCCCTGAGTTAAACAAAAGAGGGGCCCAGATTCCAGAAAAAAGCAGCTGCGGGAGAAAAGATGAGGGGTAGACATTTTTTCGCGCTAATCGAGTTTTTACTCGACATACGTACTGACCTGTTTAATGCATCGCGCGATCGATCCAAAGGAGGGACACGCGTGGTTAAGAACGACCAATATCTGAGAGGGGGTGAAAAACGACCGGATCGCGCATCCAAGCCGTTTGTTGGCCCGAAAGGGGAGGCGGACCAAGGTTTTTTGTCAAGCATCGACCGAGGCAGGCCGAAGCCTTGGACGCCCATCACAACCAATCACGTTGCGACAAACACTTGTCGAGCTGCGAATGCTTAATCGTTTCTTAAAGAGACTCTGGAGATCTACATAGTGTATGAGGCAAGCGTTGACGTAGATCTACTCTCTCCTTGACTATAGAGGTGATAGAGAAAGATGCAAGCGAAAGAGAAACAGGAGCAACCCATTAACTGGTTCGTCCTGCCGAACGAATCGTATAACTGGGGCCTCATCGTGGAAAAAAAGATTGTTGAAAACCCGCAGCGCGAGGTAGCTAGCGAAACCGAGGGGATCAAAGTGCTCGTTGATGGGATCGACGTACTACCGATAAAGATGGGGTCCCGCTTCTTAGCGAGAAGCAGGCCTTAAAATCAGTAATCCATCTGCCTTAGCCAACATAAAATTAGATCTGCCTTGGGTAGGTCAAGTCGGTAACCCATCCATTGAATGAGGATGATGGCTAAAAACCACTTTTTTGAGATATTTCGTAAAATTGCTTTGAATGCAAGCAGGATCAATGTATGTGTCCCCCCTCTAAACGTAATTAGAAGCCAGGCAGGGGAAACCATTTGAGTTGTATCATATCGGCGCTTTTTCACTTTTATTTTCGATTGATTAGTTTATCACTTTAACGGGCTTCTGTATCTGTCTTTATAATGCAGTTATACCCAGTTCTCATAGGGCGTTAATATGCAATATTACAATGAAGAAAAAATGCACAATCTCAGATTGAAAATAGAAAAAGAGATTCTGAATTGGCCTAATGTAACTACGAAAAAAATGTATGGTTGTCCATGTTACAAAAATAAGGAAAAATTATTTGCATTTTTTTTACGGATGGCGTGGTTCTCACAAAAGTGAGTGAACAAGAAAAAATTCAATTATCGGAAGAATTTACGATTAAGCCCTTCCAAGCAGGAAAACGAACAATGAATAAATGGCCACAGATAAGTGTTGATGAGACAACTGACGCGGAGAAAATAATTCCATTTATAATTAAAAGTTATGACCAGTCACAGACATCATCATAAAATGAAAGTAGACAAACTGCAAGCGCCTCGCTGAGGCGATATCCTTGTTTACTCAAAAACAGCTAATGCTTTCGCATTTTTTGTCTGTCGGATTCAAAAAACGCTACATTTATGCTCTTTTGCGCAGCCTAATGCGCGGTCCGTCAATAACGGGCTTATTGCGTCGTTCCATTACATTCGTTATCTATGTCTAGAAAACTAACACAGCCTCGATTGCCGGCGCCGGGACGGCATCAAACCAGCGTTACAGCATCACTCGGAAGAAGAAGGACGCATTGAGCTCCTAGGCCCGAAAGTTAGTAAGTCTGCTGTGCGCTGTCGAGTGATTAAACGAAACGCGCTATGGTATCCCACGGTCCGGATCTCTCCAAAAATTGCGACAGTAGAAAATTTCAGGAAAATTATCAAAGAGTGACATGCATGGCAATGCATTAATCTCTCTTGGGGCTGCGCACTAAGGGATACCGTGATCTCTCCAGCGCTTCTGCCACGAGTTCGGAGCTTCACAAACTGGCGTCTCTTGGGCCCTCGATTGCCTTGGCGTCGGCCTTGAGTTTATGGAACGAAGAACAACATTAACGTGACTATTTGTATTGCAATTACCACGATTAATAGCGCGATTAATAGCTGCACTATCCTGTCATTTTTGTGTTTTATTTCTAAAATCAGGTTTTTCAAGTCATCGTGCCCGTCCTGTGTGGCGGACCAAGGTATCTGCGCATCAGTCTCCATTTTCAATAACCTCCCGTTTAACGGCCGCTGATTCTGTCCAATAATGATTTCTTAGCAAGGTCTCAGTAAGTAAACGCCGTGCTAACGCGGGCATTGAGCTTGCTGTAGCACCGGCCTGTTTGTGGGACATTGGTATTGAAGCACAAAACGGCGTTGATATTGCTTAAGCGTTATCGTTTAGTTGCGTTGCGTGGCTCTTTTCGCGGGCATTTCGTGCCAAATGATCTTAGAAAATGCCGTGAGTAGCAGGGCGACATATTGCAGCGGGATCAGTCGAACAGAGCACATATCTTGACACGGCGTTTTAGGCGTTGAGTGGGCGCATTATCGGCATCCGCTGCCCGAGCAGGTGTACCATACGCACCTAAAGTATTGGTCGGGCACTGTTTTTGAAATGTGACGGATTGGCAGCGTCAAACTTGGATGTTACATATGATCTGCTATCTCGATGCAATCAACTCCTATATTATCTCGACTCTGTCGCTGCCCTCTGTTGATTCTGAGTGCAACTCAATCTCGGGTAGACCGCAATCCGATTTCGAGACAACACGTCGTACGCTCCGCGCAGGGACTAGAATCCGCACTATTCAGACAGGTAATATTTTATAACTAAAATGCGGGAGGGATTGTCATGGCAGAACCTCTCGATTCGATACTGGCGATTCACAACGCGTTCCGGAGTGACATGAAGAATATCGATGATGCGGCATTGGGTTCAGCACAGGGCTAGAAGGGTCTTGACCCTACCATCGAGCGTTTCCGGTTCTTCAACGAAGTATCGGTCTGGCACGCTGTCGGAGAAGAGGAAGCTATCTTCCCCGTGCTCGAGAACGTCGCCCCCCTGGTTGCTGAAGCCTATGTGAAAGACCACCGTGGTTTAGACGCGGCATTTGACGAACTGAACAGATCGTATTCTTCAGGCGACCCGTTAGAAACTGCGCGGGCCACCGCCGCGTTCCGTTTCCATCTCGACATGCACCTCGATAAGGAAGATACACACCTCTACCGGATTTTCAAGGAACGAGTACCTTTGGCCGAGCAGGGGAAGGCGGTTGGGATCATGGCGAGCAAAGTTCCCCCGGAGCGGTTCCCGGAATTCGTGGCGTGGATGTTCCCGCTGCTGGGGCACGACGATCGCGAGAACATGACCCGCATCATGCAGATGGTGATGCCTGCACCTGCCTTCGCCGGAGCAAAGGAGCTCATTAAAAAGGCCATCGGCAGCGACTGGGCCGAACTCACGCATCGCATCCAAACATTATAGGCCCACCTTTAGCACGTGAAGGAAGCGGTATCTGAGTCTTCGTCTTGACCGCCAAGTTTTGAATGCGGAGCGTGCTTGAGGCCCCAACGTGAGAGCCTATATATCAATTATCGGCATTCGCTGCCTGAGCACGTGTATGATGTGTATATGCGGTATTGCAAAGATGGCCTTTCAGAACTCTGGTGATATGTAGTCTTCAGCCAGTTGAGTATCGCAAAGCGCGGGGACATTACACGCACAGATGAACAATAGAGAAAGCGTTGGTCAGGTCGCTCGCGTCTATGTTTTCCACGGTTTGCTCCCCCCACGCAGGATCTCGAGGAATTAGGTAAGCCGGGGCCTGGTCAATGAGCTTCAGGCGGCTATCCCATTGGGTAATGACGCGTGCGCCCTTCAACTCCCACTTCACTTCTATGTCCAGATCAACGGACTTTAATGAGTCATTAACAAGCGACGCGCCGAGCTTAGAGCTTGCCTCACCGATAAGCTCTGCTCCCGGCAGCGCATCAGCGAGTGATGAGAAAAAGCGCTTGATCTCTGCCTCTTCAAAGAACCACAAAATACCCTTTGCTAATATGATGATGCCGTTATCGGTGTGATCCAGGTCAGCACACCAGCTCATGTCAAACAGCGACTTGGCGATGTAATTTACTCGATCGGTTTCAGGCAGTAACTGCTTACGCAGAGCGATGACGCTTGGAAGATCGAGGTCGTACCATTCAATGGATCCTTTATCGATCCTGTAAAAGGCTGTGTCGAGACCTGCGCCGAGATTCACTATCGTAGCATCAGGATGTGTGCTGATGTACGCTCTTAGCTTATCCTCGAACTGCCGCGCTCGTGCCGCAGACCTGAAGCTATCCTCAACAGTGAAGCGCTGCGCGAAGATTGAAAAATCGCAGTCAAGATGATTGACGAGCTCAATAACTTTAACATCGTTCAGTAACTCAGGGGGTGCTTTGCTTGCCTGCGCTCCGTGCCACAGTAGGACTATTAGCGTCTTTTCAAGTGAACTGAGCTCAACGCTCATAATTCATTGAGAGATGAGATAGATGTCATAAAGCTTTTGTTAGCGCGTAGGATGAATGGATAAGCCCCAGCTGCCAGAGCACGCGTGTGACGTGTATGTATGTCGCTGGAGAAGAGTGCGGTTCGTGTGCGAAGGTGCGTGGCTGATCTATAATATCGACGAAAGCACGTGCACGGGCAACGGCACTGCGTTTATGAATATTTTTCTTTCAATCCCTGTGCGAATACCCGCGCCTCCTCTAGGTCGTCCGCATTTGGCCTTCCCTTATTAGCCCCCCCGACGAGTTTCAGAGGCCCCCACGTATCCCATCCCTTGGAGGAGAAATCGCCCACGACGGAGAATCCTCGATTCATTAGCAGCTCTTTCAGAGTAGCATGCCTCTGTATTCCCCCTTCACCGCTCGTAGAGAAGATAAAAGCCCGTTTTCCCGTGACGGCCGAAAGCGCCTCCACAAACTGGAGGAGCGTCTTATGGAACTTCATGTAATAAATCCCTGATCCAAATCCGATCAGGTCATACGTCGTGAGGGTGTCGCGTTGCGCCTGACTGATAGGGACGAGGTCTGCCCCCAGCACTTCTGCCATCACCTTTGCTACTTTTTCTGTGTTCTGGTGGTGAATTGAAGCATAGACAATCAATGTTTTCATGGTGAGTGCCCTTGATGGTGCTTATGGATATACTCTCTCCTTGCGACCACGCCACGATCACGATCATGCCGATCATCGAGCAAGTGACAGCCCATGCCGTTCTACACCTTGTCACGGCGAGAACCTCCGAAACTCATACCGTGAAGATATGCTAGAATGCCCCGGCCGGTTCCCTCAGTGTAAAAAATAATCCCATAAATCCGCCGGGCAGAACCGCCGCCGCTAAGTTGCTTGTAACGGCTTCAGCTTTGCCTAACAGGGGGCCCCTCGCAGGATAACATTTAAGCCGCGCTAACGTGTTTTTATTTGTTTGGTCTTTTGTCAATAGGAGAGCTGGAGGGAGTAAGTATTGGAAGGATTTAAACACATGACTGATAGGCATATAGAAGTTCGTAAAGCCCTTATACAACGCCTAGCTACAGAAGTTGCAGACTATCTCCAAACTCGCTTTGTTGAAGAAGCACAAATGTCAGCTGAAGAAAAAGCTATTGGGACGCTGAAACCGATAGGCTGAATGAGATGGCCGTAAAGAAGCACGGAGAGCCCATTTTTCTGACAAGACAAGGAAGCAGCATTACCACTACGCCTTGAAAAATACACCATTAACCGGGCTGAAGATGACTATTTTTTAACTTTTCATATATTTGACCCTGAAAAGCCTATAGCCCGTTTTCAATACCTATTCGGTAGCCGAGAAGACGACGCTGATAGAGGTTAAAATGAGGTCCTAAAATGAAAGTTATCGGCGCTGACTTTGGTATTTGCGTGCCGATGTGGTTAGTTTCCCACCGCGTAGATAGCGCTGTTTACGCAGCTTTAACGATCGTAGTCGCGTGATGGAGCAAGAGCGCTGATGATTCACGCGAAGCCGGGCGGCAACACTCAAGCTACCACGCCGGCGTCTTACGTTCTTGATCTATTTTTTCGTCAAAAGGGTGGATACGCAAATGGAGGAGCAAAAGTACTGCGCCCTCATATACGATGGCCGTTATACGAAAGGCCATTTCAGTATACTTTCTATCTTTTGTGAAATGATTAAGCCCGTCACGCTTGCCCCGATTTTCGAGGCCGTTGTCAGTGGTCGGATGCAGACGGTGATGTGCTATTCGACGACGACGTGCAACCGCAAGTGCCGATGATTAAGCACAGCCCAACGAACAAACCAACCACTGGGCGTCGTGACGTATGCGCTCGCACGACTACGAGCTCAGAAATAACGTAAAATCTGGCGGCACCGGGCGCTGAAGAATCAGCATCAATACACGAAGAAGAAAACGGTGGATCACTGTGAGGGCGAATCCACACTGCTTTACGAAGCGGGCGGCTGCGTTAGGTGAACGGTCACTTGGTGGTGATTGGTGCTCGTCGGCAGGTAAACGTCATTGCCTGCATACTCTATCCAGCCTTCAACGGTGACCGTGCTAACAAAAAAGGGCGCGCCGTTTGCTGATACCGGGTCGTTTACCTTCCGGAATGCTCCGGTGCTGTCGGTCGTTACAGAGCCCGGGGAAACATCGCGCGAACCGAACAAAGGCACCTGCGCTATAGCTCTAAACGTAATTGTCTGATTGGGAATGCCGTTGCCGTCGGCGTCGACCAATCGTCCAGTGGTTACGACCTGGTCTCCTAGGTACAGGTCGCCTGTCTTCGATGCTTGAATATCAGTCAACTTCGTAGCCACTCGCTCGGAGATAGCCGTAACGTTCGTCGTATCAGGCGCGCTCTTCACTCCCGCGCTATCTGTAACTACGAGACTCGCCACATACGTGCCCGCCTTGTCAGGCTTAAAGGTCGGACGATCCGACGTTTTGTTGGCAAGCTGCGCGGCGCTACCATTGGGAACTGAGCTCAACGACCAGTCGTAGGTGAGCGCACCGCCACGAGGAGCGCTGCTGCCGCTCCCGTTAAGCGTGACCGTGCTGCCGGCCCTAACCTTCTGGTCAGCGCCCGCGTTAGCGATTGGCTGTTGCGAAGCAGTATTATTTTGTAATGTGCTAGTCGTGCATCCAGCGGTTAGAACGGCGGCCACTACGATGGCCGCCATCACTCCTGCTAAAGGTGATCGCTTCATTGCTGTAATTCCGATTTTGGATCTGACGGGCCGATTGCGTCTCCAACGCGATGGGCTGTAATCTTGCGTCTAGTTTTCTGTGCGTCTAGTTTCTGTAGTGCAGTCTAGCGCGGCATATGAACGGCGGTTTACTACGAGAAAGCAAGTGAGGATCCAACTCTTGACGAAGAGGGCGGCGCGGTGAGGTGAACCGTCACTTGAGCTGAACCGTCAGCTGAGGTGAACCGTCTCAGAGACGTGAGGGGAGCTCGTCGGCTGGTAAACGCCATTGCCTGCATACGCTATCCATCCTGTGACGGTGATTGTGCCACTAAGAGGGAGCCCGCCTGCTGATACCGTGTTTACGTGTTGGAATGCTCCGGTGCTGTCGGTCGTTGCGGAGCCCTGGGTAATAGTCCCCTCTATAGGCACCGACGCCATAAACGTAACTTGCTGATTGGGAATGCCGTTGCCGTTTGCATCGACCAATCGTCCAGTGGTTGTGACCTGCTCTCCTGCGTGCAGGTCGCCTGTTGGCGATGATTGAATATCAATCAACTGCGTAGCCCCGGAGGTAGGCGTCGCGCTTGGCGAGGCCTTCGCGCTTGGCGAGGCCTTCGCGCTTGGCGAGCCCGTCGCGCTTGGCGAGGCCTTCGCCGTTGCTGACGCAGTAGCTGCGTGAGATGAAGAATTTGCAGTAGCTGCGTGAGATGAAGAATTTGCAGTAGCCGCCGCATTCGGTGACGGCGAGGTCGAACTAGTGCATCCTGCCGCGGCGACACACATAAGAAGTGCGGCACATATCGCTATCATTGCTGCTTGTTTTTTCATAAAAGTCCTACCTCGGAAAATGGACATTGCTGTTACCAAAGAGGCTCTTGCGTCAACCATAAGCTTTCTGTATTATAGTCGAGCATAGTCGAGCGCGGCAAATGACAAACAAACCGCTACGCTCACCTCATTCCCAGTACAGTATTGTGTTACTATATAAATCTTAAGGAAAAATTCGTTTAAACTATCGTTTAGAATACGATTCCATCCATCGATTGCAGCGAATGGAAGTCTCAGCGCTTCTTTCAAGGCCCAGGAATTGCTTTGCGAACGGTGAGACGGTATAGGCTAGAATGAACAATCGCGCTCATATTCTTGCGCACGGGCTGAGGGGGGTTGAGTGGAGTAATTACCGCCATCCGCTGCCTGAGCACGCGCATGATGTGTGCTATAATATTAGGCAAATACTAGATTTCTCAAGAGTTAGCGTAAGATTCTTGAAGCGTCAAGTAGCGGCGGCTCAAAAGAGCTATCTGAGTTCTAGAACCATATTCACAGCTTGACTCATTCCAGTTCCGCAGAGTCTAGACGGGTGGCCAAGAGCAGATCTATTCCATATCGGACGGAGGGCCTTGTGTCAGCAGCTCTTGTATTCGCTCTTCTGCTGGAACTGCCTGTTTTCGCAGCAGCTCCCACGTAGCCGCAAAAAAAATTGGGCAAAGGCAGGGTCGTCGGTCCAAAGAGCTGCCATCGGCGCGCTCAGTGAGGCGCGAGCAGGGAGATTAAGTGCTGTCAGACTATATTTTCCTCAGTCACCCTAAATATCATGCCGAGCTGATGGATGTGGTATACTTCTTCGCCGATGCTTAACATCTCCCTTATGTTGTCGATAATCGGATATGAAATATCGACAATCGTCCTTACGTCGCCTCCGCGCTGAATGCATGCTGCGACGGCATCGTTGACGCCAAACAATGAGGCAGCGACCGCTCCCAGTCCAGGTATGGCCGCACGGCATTCCTCTTGCATCGAATCAAAAAGGGGTATACCGGCAGCGACGAGTTCCTTAACAATTTTGACGATCTTGAACGTAGTCACCTCGTCAGACGGCCGAAACTGCTGCTGCTGTGCCAGCTGATGCAGCTCCAGCTTTCGGACCTCCATCTCACGCAGTTCGCTCTCGTGCTTCTTCACTGCCGAATCGAGAGCATTATCAAGATCCAACGCGGCGTAGACAGTCGGAGCGTCGAGTGAAGGGCGTACCATGCCCTTCTCAATGAGACTTTTGAGGTCCGGTGCGTGTCCTCACGATATGTGCGCAGCGATTTTGCGAGAGGAGAAGGAGTTTTTGGCCCGTACTTGAGCAGATAAAGATAAAGCTGTGCCTCCTTTTCGTTGAGCCCGAAACCGATCAAGCGGGTTGTAAACTCATCATCAGTGGCCATTACTGGTCATAAAGTACGTGAGCCACACAACGATATAGGTCAGCTTCGAAAAAGAGAGCGAGAGGTCAAACACGCCGTTCGAGCGTTACGTCGCCATCTACTATTCTAAGTCAAGATTCAAAAATGATCTTCGTCGTCCACGCTTCTTTTTTTGCGTGGCCGGTACGTTCATTTCCTTTGCGTCCTTCCCGTCCACATTGCTTCAAGCCTGGCTAAGCCCATTTTTTCTTGCATGATTCTTCTAACGAATGGCGTAGACACGCTGATGGCTCCATTCGGGCACAGTTCTTGACAACAATAACATCGTATGCATTTGTCATAATCAACGCGCGGAACGGAACCTTTGGTGAATTGCATGGCCTTGGCCGGGCAATCTTTGGCGCACTCGCCGCATTGCTTGCAAATGGAGGCGTCCACACGAGGTTTTGCGGCCATCCAGAGTCTTACGAACTTAGTCGTCGAGGTTCCTTCTTTCAGCCACCACTCGTTAGTCGTCGTCGTCCGTTTAAAATCCTCCATGATAAGCGGTTCGAGTGCTTCACCGAATATGGTGATATCTTGCAGGCCGCTTGGCCCGATGCCACGGTCGTGGGCCACCTTAACCGTCGGCACATTGAGAGGGTGCAAGTTGGCGAGCGTAGTAGCAACATAGTCGAGCGCCGTGCAGCTGGCACTCGCCATAATGAGCCCGATCTTGCGCGGGATGCCGTTGGTCGGCCCCTCACCCTCCATGCCAACGATCGCATCCATCACGGAGACGGTGGGGGGGTACGTCTCGTAGAGGTCAAGCAACAGTTCAGCGAACAGTGCGATATCCCGCGCTGTGTGAAGGTGGTATTCGGCTTTGGTCAGCCCGGGCACGTACCCATACAGAAGTTTGAGGGCCCCCGTGTAGTACGTCAGCAAGTGCGATTTCAGTTTTGGAAGTCCGATGATGACGTCTGCCTCGGTCACTGCCCTGCAGATCCACAACTTCTTGAACGTTCGTGCCCGTTCAGAGACCACGTGTGTTTTATCGTCGTCGAATCGCTTCGACTCACACCCCGTCTCATCAATCACCCGTTGGATGCCGGTCGTTTTGAGGAGCGCCCTATATGTCGCTGCACTGCAGCCACCGCCTGGTGCGTCTCCGACAACAGGTGTAGCGCCTAGTTCTTGTATTGATTCAACGACCGCTTGCGCGACCGCGGGGTGTGTCGTAACGGCGGCCTCGGGGGGCTTTGCCACCGACAAGTTCAACTTAACGAGAACGCGATCGCCTGCTTTTACAAAGTTTTGAAGTCCTCCAATTGGTTCAAGACTCGTGGTTACACTGTTTTTAACCTTCTCGAGTTCGTAGGAGTCGCACTTTGTGATTGATACTTCATATGTCATGGCTGGTCCATATCGGCAACGACTTGGCTAATATATATATTCCGGCGAATATAAATGTTCTTTTTAATCTGTCGACCAGTCAACTTCGAACTGTTTGACTCAAACAACGTCGGACGCGATCCCACTGGCTTGATTTGGTGAGGGTGAGCTGCAACTCATTGGCAATTCCAATACGTCATCGGGCTTGCCATAGCGCTCAAGAACACCCTTCGTGTAAACGCCCCTTCTCTACACTCGACAGCTGCTCCGATCATCCATTAAGAGAATGTTTCAGCTGCGTTAGGTGCATTCTCCGGCACTTGTTGGGTAATATCCCAATACTCGACAATCTTCTCTCCACTGAAACGGAAAAGATGAACTTGCCTTAACCCTCCCTCACTTGGTCTGGAGCTGGAGAGTTGTGTATGCACTGCAACCAGGTCTGCTTCAGCAAGAACGTGCCTGATGACGAGGCTGAAGTCCGCTTTCGATCCTTTCAAAATTCCTTCCGCTCCTTCTTTTTGCACAGCAACCATTGCGTCGATCAATGCGTCCATGCCTCCAGCGATGTACGGATTGTGAGTCTTACATTCAGGGGCAAAGAAACGCAGTCCCTCTTTTGGTCTTCCTAAACCAACTAGACTGAGGAATTCGACTACAATGTCCTTATGGGCCTTGTTAAGATCGTTTTTTGGAATCTCAAGATGTTTTGCACTATCCATTTTTTCACCTAAAGATCCAGGCATTTCGCAAATTTAGACTTTTTTGTCGTGTATCTAAACAATTTTTCGTGTCTTTTTTCGGCTTTTCTACCGTTCTTGCTAATATTGCCAATGAGGATCTGCGGCTCGTCGAAGGAGAGGTTTTCCGCAGCGTCGAGATCAGTAGCCTTCCAGCGGAAGACGCACTGCTGATTGCAGTGCCCGTTGGCGTCATTTGAATGCACAAGCGGGCGTGAATGCCGTAGAACTGCTCGTTATAGCGCACGCCATTCACGTTCGGCACGATGACGTGACGCTTCGACCTGCAAGTTCGGCGTCCCAAGGATCGCATGTATGCATCACGCACGTGCTCAGGCAGCGGATGCCGGTGATGCTGCCAATCTACTCCACTGACTCCGTGAGTCAGTATATAGTTCTTGTTTGACTGATCTAACTGAATTACCTGACCATCTTATTCGTAAAAGCGAAGATCGGTGAGATGCCTTAATCCTCGTAGGAGTGGTTGTGCGACCGCTTAACCAAAATACGCCACCAAGTTATCCCAATAATACTCGCCCCACCCAGTTTCCAGTTCCGAGTATAGATCTTCTGGAATGTCGGTTTGTATAAAATCCAATCTCGTCGCCTCACCTTCCGCTTGCAGTTCGTACGTCACCGTGGAATAATGCCCCTGAGGCCAATCGTCGGCTCTCCATTTTTGTACGATTTTCTTGTCAGGAATCAGCTCGAGGTTTGTTCCAGAAGCCCAGCCATTAAAGGCTCTGAACGCATCTCCAACTCCCCTGCCGATAACGGCTGCGGAGTGCGTAAATTCTGCGTGTTTCTTGGAATCCATTAAAGCCTCATAGACCTCGTGAGGAGTTGCTTTAAGCACAAACGACTGATGAAGGGTTTTAGTTTTCATGGTCTCAGAGTCTGGAGTTCAAGAGATGAAAGATCTGCACCCGGAACGAGCGGTAAATCGATGCTTTTGTGGAGACGGCCTTATTTCATAGCCGCCGCATTGCTCTTAGTCGGGGAGCTCTGGCTCCGACCTATCTTGCTTCTGCATATTTCTTAAGCAACCTATATTGTTGTGAAGTGCGCACGTATCATGACTAGTCATGGTTAGTGATGATGAGTTCACGTGCCGCTTAATCGAGTTTGGGCTCAACGACAAAGAGGCGCGCCTCTATCATCACCTGCTCAAGTACGGCGCGAAGCCGCCGGCGGTCATAGCGCGACACATGCATACGTATCGGGAGGACGTGCACCGGACGCTTAACGCCCTCTTAGAGAAGGGCATAGTGGTCAAGTCGTTAAGCACGCCGACGGTCTACGTTGCAGTGCCCCCCGAAACTGCCTTTGAGGCGGTCTTCGTAGAGCACAAGCTGGAGCAACAGAAGAGAGCAACACTCAAGCGAGAGCTGGTGGAGCTCGCCGCGGCGATAAATATAGACGACGCTCCGTCAGCGGCTGCGGACGGGTGTCGCTATAGGGTGCTAAGCGGCCCGAAGGAGATAGATGCCGTCTCGAAAAAGCATAATTCAGAAGCGACCTCTGACATGTCATCCTTTATGCCGGGGCCCTTTTTAGGCGTGTTCTTTTTGACCGGTCAACTTGATATGGTGCCCGACCTACTGCGCCGCGGGGTGCGCATGCGCCTCATAACAGACATCTCGAGCGCCAATCTTGAAGCAGCACGCTATGCCCTTGAGCGCGGCGTGGAGCTGCGCCACCTTGAAGCGTCAGGTGGTATGCAGTTTACCGTCTATGACGCTATAACGAGTTTTGTACTCATAAGATTCGACCCCGCGCGCTCTTTGTTCAAAGACACGTCACTCACGATATTCTTATGCGAAAGTCCTACCTACGCGCGACGTCTCATGTATCACTACGAGCTCGCGTGGAAGCAGGCCGCTGATGGGGCAGAGCGCATTCGAGCGCTCGAGGAAAGCGGGCAGTGATGGTTAAGCAATAACTGGCATTGGTAATATCCTTAGAACATAGCACTCTTACTGCATCCGACAATACACCACATCATAAACGTCATACGCGTGCTACGCAGCGGATGGCGATAGCCGCCACTTGTTCTTGGATCGTAGCCTCTATAGGACTGCTACGCTCAGCGACAACACGAAGGAGGAGAGAAAGGAAGCGCGAGCGCTCCCTGCTATTCACGCAGAATTACAGCTTCATAGCTTCCGCTTGCGCTTTCAGAACCCCTCTTGCAATTTCTTTTCCTGTTTCGTAAGGAACCATTTCGTGCACGTCGGCCTCAAGCCAAGGGTAGAATGCGAACGTCCTCCTGAACACATCTTTGGCTTCTCCGGTACCAATTGCATATCCTGATTTTCCATCAGGGAAGTAGCCGAACTCTAGCGTTTCACCTGTCTTTAAATTGTTGTCAACCAGTGCGAACATCATCTCCATCCCCATTACCATTCCGGTCGGGTCGGTCGGCCACGGCGCACTCGGGTTGAAGCGCCACAAGACTAAAAATTTTGTCATCTCTTTCACCTCCCTTCACGTTGGCGGCGGTGACAGTGACCGCCGTTTTTACAGTTGACAATGACAACACAGCGTTGCATCATAATGATGTGTCACAAAACGATGTTGTATTCTTTACGACAAAAAATGGTAAAAAACATGGCTTGCAGCTTCGACAGTAGTTACGTTCGGCCATCGCGCACTACTCATTTCGCCTCTTGCCAAGCGGCCCCCATACCCTAAGAGGTATGCATTCACACGCGCTCGAGCACAGTAAGGAGAGGAAGGACGAGAGGAACGAGAATCAGACCGATCGCCCACAAGCCGTATACTCGTATTACTCGCCGATCATAGTTTGCTTTGTGGGCCCGTCGCCTCGCGGAATGATGCACAGCGCCAGAAGCCGGAAAGTCCGGGCGTTGAGCCCCACAAGAAGAAGAAACAACCAGCAAGGATCACGGACAATGAGCCTTTCTGAGTGCCAGCGACAAGCACAAATGATCCGATCACGACAGCCAACGCGGTGGCCAGGGCAAATTCAACGATAATAAAACGCGCCCCGTTAAGGGCCATATCCATTCGGACGAGGTCGCGTACTTCGATCACCAGATTCGCCCGGTGTTGCTTAGATGCTGGCGTTAAGGTCATTCGCTCTCCTTCGGCTCAACTGTACGCTGATCGCTGCGATGTGGCGTGTTTCAGGGAGTTGATGATTATGATATATCTCCAAAAAAACGTCGTGTTGCTCCATCTCAACTTGTCAACTCGACATTCTTCCAACGCTTCATATAAACCTCATAAACGTGCTCTGGCAGCGAATGGGGGTAATACTCGCTCCACTCGTGGTTAAATGATCTGCCTTTTCGCTTGCTCCGAGGGTAGCCAGTAAATACTGAAGGCAGAATCAGTGTGCAGAGGTGAAGATTTTGATGATAGGACAAAAGCTATTCGAGGAAAAATTCAGACCAACAGGGGGAGCTATTAAATCAATAGGATCCGAAGGCGTCGAATCTGAGTTTAGCATAACCAGCGAGATTACCGGCTTCGGAAAGGCCCAAGGTATCAAGGGCACCAACATGGGAACCCTGCGCAACCTTGCACAGCCCAGCGGCATTGGAACCGGGACGGGGTTAGGGGTCATGATGCTTGACGGCGACGCTGTGACATGGACATTCAGCTACGCGGCAAAAACTTCTGCTGCCGGAGCGAAGTACATCTGCACAGTGACCTTCATGACGATGTCTGAGAAGCTCGCGTGGCTCAACCAAACCATCTGCGTTATGGAGGGCGAGAGCGGAGCAGATCTCACCACGCCCGGAACCAACGTATTTTACGAGTGGAGTTAGCAACGCATGTTCTTCCAATACTTCAAGTACGTCTGCAAGCGCTCGTCCCATCCTCGGGTAGTCAACGACCACCGCAGGGCGGCTCGTGCCTGCTGCGACCGAGCAAACGACGAACTGGGCGGAGCTGGCGCAATTATTGCAGTACGGGGCAGCTCGTCATCGTTCCTAAATCGCACGCTGTGTTTTGAGCCTGCGACGCATTACCTAACAGTTCCACAGCTCCGGTGTCAAGATGGTAGCGCGCGGGCACGATCAGCAGGTTGCCCCCTTTGACGTGTTCATGCAGGATAGGCTGCGTCGATTCGAGCTGCGCGACAACATCTTTCGTGTTCTCATTTATGGCGTTGCTTAACAAGTCGCCCTGCATCCCCTTTGCCGTATCGACTGCCGGCTTAATGGCGTTCACGAGGTAGCTAATCTGGCCGGGCTCTGTGCCGCCGTTTACAGCCGCCGCGACTGCGCCACAGTCATCGTGACCGAGCACCACGATGAGCGGGACGTGGAGGTGTTCGACAGCATACTCTATGCTCCCCACGGTCGCATTATCCATGACCTCGCCTGCGGTCCTGACTACGAAAATGTCCCCTATTCCCTGATCGAATATGATTTCTGGTGGAACCCGCGAATCTGAACAGCTCACCACGACAGCGAAGGGCTCCTGGCCGGACACCACTTTAGCTTGCTGCTCATCGGACTGGTTAGGATGTAAAACGTTACCAGAGACAAAACGCGCGTTACCTTCCATCAACGTGTTGAGAGCCTGTTCAGGGGTCATTGCGGTATCGGCGCTGCTTCCGTGAGCGACATTTGCACCGATCGCGGCTGCTCCTGACAAAAATACGACGAGGACCAGTATAATTACCAGCACAAATCCTTTTGAAGATGTCATTTAGAAACCTCGCTAAGCATTCTAGCGGTACATTTAAAAACTTTTTAAGCGAATTCAGCGGCTCATCATGTGATTTGGCCTCGAAGTTTTGCTGCGGACTGAGCCCAAAGTTATGATGGTCCCGCCTATAAAGCGCATCGCTCAAAAGTTTCGCAGGCCCTTGGGCACCCCCGACGGCAGAATCTTGTTAGGAATTGACATATCGGTTGGCTGATCGAGAAAAAAGGGCAATTGCGTATCGCGAGAGCTGGCTTACTCCCACGCTCTTGGATCATCTGTTGTTAGGTCTTCTGAACGCTGCGGAACTCCTCTTACGCGGCCTCCAAATTTTGGACTATCTCAGCAGAGTGTTAAGAATTTCCTCGACAACTTGATTCTTCCAGAAAAAGGGGTAGCGATTAACGTCTAAAGGTGGCGAAGAAGGGATCCCTTCCCATTTTGCTCCTCCTCGCTATAGATTGTAATACATAGGAATAATGTATGTATTCACTTGAACCTTAACGAATAGCAAATAATGGGGATGTACGCGTGGAATGGGTTGATGTCGCAGATACACACGATATTGAAAAAGGCAAAATGATCCTTGTTGAGGTTGAAAGAAAAAAGGTGGTTATCGCCAATGTTGAGGGCGCGTCCTACGCATTCAATGATCGGTGCCCGCATTCGAACGCGCCACTTCATTTGGGCACGCTTCGTGGTAAGGTAATTACGTGTGCGCTTCACTTTTCGTCGTTTGATGTAACAACTGGAAAGAAACTTTCAAATCCAAGAGAGTTGAGTGTACCGCCTGAAATAATCCAGAAGATGCCCGCTAATTTTCTTCAAATGGAGCAAAAGCTGGCTGAAATCAGGCGGCAGATCGAGACACTCGACCTTGAAACGTACGAAACCAAAACTGAGAACAATAGAATATTTGTGAGTATCTGAGGCGCGAAGTGGCCTAGACGCGAGAACAAAGAACACATTCACTTTGAACTTCCCTCTTCGTGATAACCGCCTTCGTAAATTTCGAGCCCAGATGTCGCAAGCTGTTCTGCAATGTGTGTGCACATCACCTGCTGCAGCACTTCAATGATCTGGCGGGGGATGGTTCAGCAGCCTCTTCGGCGTCAAGGCGCCCACGTGGTGAGGTAGAATCGACGTGACAAAAGCAGCGAGGGTCTGGGAAAGCCGCTCTTTTAACTCAAGCGCAAACGTTCGCAAATACGATCGTTCAAGCGGTTCGGCTCGCCCTGTTAAAGAGTTGAACAGAACCTTTCATGTCTTGTAAATGAAAATCTTGTTTTGGCTTTTGACGAGCTTCATATTTTCTATTAGGTGCCAATAGCTTATGATCCTTGTTTCGCTTCGTGTTTCAGCCTTTATTTTCATCGCGATTCTGTTGTTTATCCGTCCTTCGTATTGGAATATGAAGATAACATCAGCGTCAGAAATGTCTTGCTTGAAAAGGTTTCCTAGAATGACTTTGGCTTTTCTTGCTCTGAGCTTGGCTATAAACCATCGAATAGGCTCTATCTCAACTCCCTTCACATGATCGGATAACTTTGAGGCTTCTATAAGGGCTTCTCCTGTTCCACATCCAAGGTCGTAGAAGACTTCATCTTTCTTAAGGTCTGCCAGTTTAAGAGCCTCAGCTACAACCTTCCTCGGAGTACGACCATATGCTGCACCTCCTGCCAGCATAGGATAGCTAAGAGAAGCTATGATGTATGCTATTGCCAGAAAAATTATGCTTATTAAGACATTCATATTCATTTCATATTTTCCTCAGCTTCCGCAACCCGTTTCTAACAGTGCTTCTCGAGTATAAAGGTAGACTGGATGATGGGCAGGCACTCGATGCGTCGTTTCGCGCTTCAGAAGCGCCGTGAATGATGATTAGGAGAAAGAAAGACCTCACGCGTATTTTAGTCCCTTTCGTAAGCGCCTGGTTCTAGGAACGGTTATAGATAGGAAGGTCATTTCGCATGACGATTTGACGGTCGATTTAGATAGAATAACCGGAGCCTAATACAGGCTCCTAATCCCCCCGCCGGCAGAAAACCCTATTTTGGCCTCCGATTGCCGAAAAAAGAAACAAAGACGGAGGAGATATGGAATAGATTATAGGAACACGCTATGTAGATCTCACGACGGAATTATGAATATTTTTCTTTCAATTCCATTGCAAATCTCCGCGCTTCCTTCAGATCTTCCTCATTTGGTCTTCCCTTATTAATCCCTCCGAAAAGTTTCAAAAAAGAGACCGTATCCCACCCTTTGCAGGAAAACTCGCCAACGACCGAGAATCCTCGGTTTGCCAGCAGCTCTTTAAAAGCAGCGTGCCATTGCGTTCCCCTTATACCGCAGGTAGAAAAAACAAAGGCCTGTTTTTCCGCAACGGTTGGGAGCATCTCTACAAAACGGAGGAGAGCGTGATGGAACTTTCCGGCATAGATCCCTGATCCAAATCCGATCAGGTCATACACCGTGAGGGTTTCGGGTTGTGCCTGACCGATAGGGACAAGGTCTGCCCCCAGCTCTTCTGCTATCACCTTCGCCACTTTCTCCGTGTTCTGGTGGTGAACTGAAGCGTAGACAATCAATGTTTTCATGTTGAATGCCCTAGAGGTGCTTATTGCTAATATTCTCTGTCACTGCGACCAACCCTACGATCACAAATATGCCGATCGTCCCTTAGAAATCGCTGGAGAAAAATCAAGGAATGGCTCATTTTAAGCGCAAACTGGCAACATACTCATAATCATTGAGATTATCATCCTCCGGGTCATCAAATATAATTTCAGGTTCCTTACCAAAATGTTCTGCACCCAGTTTCAAGTGGTAAAGACTAATTCCAACATCTATGGGGGGATATTTTTTGATTAAAAATCCCGGGATGAAGTTTGGTTTACGGTAATACGCGTGAATTAAATGTTCATCACCTGTAAAAAACCACTCCTGTGCATTACGTGCAGACGGAGCAAGACGAGCTGTTTCCAGTAAATCATCAGCACCTTTAATGTCACTTATTTCCTGGAGTGATTTTCTTTTGAATTGGGACGTTTTTGTTCGGTGTAACGTTTCCTGGGGCTTTCCAAAGGGCATTAAAATGATGAATTTCAAACGTGAACTTGCTAAACCTTCTTTTTTGAGAGTAGGGATCCCCTGCCAGCAACTACCTAACCCGTTAGCAGAAAAAAATAGATCCATCTGCTGCAGCATGAACCCCACATTGCTTAGATAACCCTCTTTTACCTCTGAAAAAACAGCTGTATAGTGCGGTGCTTCTCTCATCGTCCTTCTTTTAACAACATCGGGAGATAAAATCTTAAATTCAATTTTTATGTCCTTATGCAACGGTTTTAAAGTTTGAAGATGATCTCTGATCTCCTTTAATGCATCTTCATCGAGGGGTTCTAAATCGTACTTTCTAATGGACTTCCGTTGGAATATGGTAGAGTATAGGTCTTCTTCTTCCATTTTGCCACCATTTAGTGTATTTTCTCTGATAGGTCATAGTCCTGTTGAGGCTGCGACCGATCTATTACCACTGAACGCTTTGCAGGACCAATTCGGCATAGCGACCGGAGCCTAATACAGGCTCCTGCCTCTCCCACCTCAGAAAACCTTAGTTTGGCCTCTGCTAGTCAAACAGACGCAAAAAAGTCAAAAACTGATCAATTCGCTTTCCAATGCGTGGAGTATCAGCAGAACGATGATAGATATTACGGCGAGTATAGATAAGGACAAGTGATCTTTCAATAGCCATTGCCGCGCTAGTGAGCCCTTTCTTATGCGCGGGATCTTTAGCGAGGTCGGGGATTCTGCGCGCTGTTTTTACGCACACCTAGCTCACGGGCTTTTTCGCTAGTATAAGGCGTGGAAACTGGCGGCAGGCGCACATCCGTCAACTGCCGAGAGTTGCAAATGGGGCAGCTGGGTTCTTTTACGATTTAATACAGGCAATAGAGGATACTGATTAGAGCTAAGGGCGCTACTAGCAGGAGCAGCACGTTGAGCAGTATGTTGCCAAAGCCTGTTGCTAAAGCAGCCGCTAATATGTTATTCGTTAAGGAACGCACCAATGGTTCGTTAAACAACGCTGCGACCAGATACGAAACTCCTGCAACAAGACCAACCCAGCCAATTGAATTCCTTCTTAAGGACTACGTGCCTTTGGCACAGCGAGCACCACTTAGTTCCGTCCCTCATATAGCCCCGCATTCTTTCAGCTGCGCTTCGCAATTTATAGTGATTCTGTTTTTATCGTCGTGATAACGAAGCGGATTTATCGGGTGAAGTTCCCATTAAATTTTAATCTGTTGAGTGCCTTAAGTGCCGTTTATTTCACGCCTCACGCCTCAAACTCCACAAGTTCTGGGCGCATTGCCGCCTTCATTGTACGTAATATTTCGTCTACAGGGAGACTCTCGCTCTTGCTCCTTGCCGCGCGGTCGTATGCCTCCAGTCCGCCGGCCTCCTCGATGACCTGGCTCCCCTTTAGTAGTGCTCCCAAAATGGTGAGATTAGCGCGTCCCATCGACGCCGGAATGAATGACATCATCGCCTTTACTACGAACCACATCCACAAGGGGATGGACTCATAGCGCTTGATCGTCGCCCCTGGAGCGAGGGGAAACGTCAGGCCTATCGCGTCCTCCCCGAACCTCGGTATGGGGAGGTAACCACAAGCAAGGTATTCAGGCCGCATCGCCACGTGTCCGACGACCCATTTGCCGTCGATGCAGATCTCGCCCTCTATCTCGGGCATCCCTCTGTTGAACATGTTCGCCGTTGTCCGGTCTCTCTCAGTCTTCGCGACGGTGGTCAGCGAGGAAGGCAACATCATATTAAAGCTCTTATATCGCGCCTTTATTCCGGCTGCCCTGCAGAGCGCAACCCACACGGAGTTCATGTGCATGCACGTTCCTGTGCCTCTCCTCAAGCTGTCGCTCACGCTGTTTAACGCTAAGAACTCGGCTATGAACTTGGTCTTGACAAACCAGAAGGCCGCCTCGGCGAACTCCCAGTCTGACAGTTCATAGGCGCCAAGCTCGTTTGCCATGGCGATAACCAAGGGCTCCCGCGGGTTGCACCACCGGGTGGGCCGCAAGTACTTCTCGTTGGACTTGCAGTACTTCATGCCCTGGCGGTACGCGGGGAGGTCATACTCTCGCGGCGGTCGGACGTAGCGTTCCTCGTCGGGATCCATCATCCGCATCTTTTTGAGGGCTCCCGGGTTTGCGAGCATCTTGCGGATTACCGGTCCTAATGCGAGCCCTGTAGGCGTCGACGCTTCTTGCGAGGGGAAGCCTTGTTCATTCATCTCGATCATTTGCGCCATTTTTTATTGTCTCCTTACGTCGTTACTTCGCTTCTAACTCCCGATCTAGGACTTTTTGCAGCACGGTAGAACAACCTCGTCCCTCTGCGGACGCGGTTCTTTTAATCACCGGGTCGAGGACAGAACCGGGACGGTCGCAGACGGGGCAATGTTCAAGCATCCGGACTTCATCGCCGGTGATGATAAAGCCAGGATAGCTTCCTGCAAGCGTATCGATGAAGGCGAAGCGGCCTGATTCATCGTAGCCTACGGGCATAAAATTACGATCAAGGACGAACGGCTTTAGATACGTGTGAGGTACGTGGAAATAGTGTCCTTCGGGGCACGAATGGTTGTGCCCATTCATCTCTGTTAACACGTACATCTCGGTGCAGCGCGTTTCAGGGATGCCCAGCACCTCCGCAATCCGCTTCCTGAAGTCTTCAGGGGCTACATGTTTGTCGTCGCTCATTTTCCAGCCGCCACCCGTTATAATCGTTCCCCTCTCACCAAACTCACATTGTTGCCCCTCGCGCTCTAACTCATCCATTATTTGGCTCAGGAGGAAGGGTGGGCTAATAACTCTGATTGTGTCTTTTGTCTTGTCGTAGCGCTTAAACCACTTAACAGCGTTCTCAACAATTATTCGCCCTCTCGCTTCGGCAGAGGGTGGCGCGCTCTCACGCTGGTCCTCACTGGTCATTGCCTTGCGGGCTAAGTCTGCGCTTATTTCAAAATCGAGAGTGTAACACACATCATTATACACTTCGGATTGATATGTCAATCCTTTGGCAATCCACAAATTGGATTGTGTGTGCTTGGGAACCAACAAGAGGGAATGATCAGCGAGTAGATCATCAGACATACAAGTCATTATCTTAGCCATGGCATACTCAGCCGATAAGAATGTCTTCATATCTCTCGGAAGCACCGTATGTTGCCCGCTCGTGCCACTGCTATACGCGACCGCCAGCCCTGCCTGCTCGTTAAAGGCGCTAATGACATCGTCAAACGTCGGGTTGGCACCCTTGATGACCACTTTAGATAGGTCGCCCGTAAAGATGCTCGTAATCCAGTACGCGAGGTCCTTTCCTGAAGGATGCTGTTTGAGAGCGCTATCGGGGATGAAGGGGATCTTGTCGAAGTCGTCGGTTGACTTAAGGTCACCCGGGGCGACGCCCTTCGTCTTGCAGTACTCGCGGTAGAACTGATTGTAGGTGTAGTGACGGGTGAAGGCGTACTTGATCGCCTTGAACTGCAGCTCTTGTGCCTCGTCGAGGGGCACCCGTAAGAGGTCGGGTGGTTTGAATAGGGCTTCGTCGGCCGGGGTCCACGTCTCGCGAGGCGGGATATAATCGGCTAGCTTCTCATTGAGTCGTCTTGATCTGTTTTCAATTTCTGCTGGTGTCGCCACGTCGGATCCTCCTTACAGAATATACGCTTCTCCTTGCTGTTAACGCCCTCACCGGATCTTGTTCAGACCTTGGAACTTTTTCTTACGCAGTTCGGGCAGCGGCCGGGTGCTGAAAAGGGCGAAAGGATGCCCTCTCGTTGTGATTCTCGCTTGCAATCACGTCATATGTCTTTGGATGATTCTCGTGATGCTGGCACAACGCCTCCCTCGTTACGCCGATCGGAGACGAGCCTCTATACGCTTAGCCATTATAAAGTTTGCGTGGTCCGAGCTTGTCACATTCGCGCTCGCAGCATTGCAGAACGGCATGTGCAGAGATAAAGGCGCTGCGCCCAAGGTTCTTGCCTAAGTATTCCGATAGGCGGCGTCAACGTTACCGAGATTTAAGCGCATTTCAAACCTGTGAGCATAACGAGTCGAAACCGTTAAACGTTAAGCCTAAAGGCAAGAAACACCATCGAAAGGAGCGTATGGAGCGCACCTTGTTGTTAGCACGAACTACAACAAAGACGACCTATATGCAAGCACCCGCGAACTGGTCTACGAAGAAGCGACTCGTACAAGAGCGCCAGATCTAAGGAAAACGCTTGATCTTCTGCGAAGTCTCTCGAGTGCCATCTTCAATTTGAAGCCGCGAAGTCCTTGAGTGACGCGCTCATTCTGATTGACGGGAGCTTAATGGCAGGGCCGTTGCAGATCTTATGTTTGTGATTAGAAATCTTGTGCGTGGCGCTGCTTCAAACGGCAATGCAATAGTGGCGCTGTCGAAATCGACCACTCTCACGCTGCGTGAAAACCAGCTAGGCATTCTTTCGTTGATCGACGGCATTCCAGGCGCATGCTACCCTGTCGAAGTGTAAGGTATCAACGATCTCATGGACCTTCGTCAGATATAGACGAGCGTTGCTTTATAAGTCAGTTCATTTCCTTTGCATCCTGTCCAAAAGAAATGATTGCAGAGTGGCGAAGCCTGTCCTCTCTTTAATTATCCTTCTAAGAATAGGCGTTGAAACGCTGATAGCCCCCTGTGGGCATAACTCGGCACAACAATAACATCGGATGCATTGGCGATAATCAACGTGCGGAGCGGAACCTTTGACAAATCGCATTGCCTTGGGTGGGCAAGCATTGGCACAATCGCCGCATCTTTTGCAAATGGAGGCGTCCACGCGAGGTTTCGCGGCCATCCAGAGCCTTCCGGTCTTAGTCGCAAAGGTTCCTTCGTGCAGCCACCAGCTGCTGGCCGTCGTCGGCTTTTTGAAATCCGTCAAAACAAGCGGTTCGAGAGAGTCACCAAATATGGTAATATCTTGCAGGCTGCTTGGTCCAATGTCTCGATCGTGGGCCTCCTTAACCGTCGGCACATCGTGAGGACGAAAGTTGACAAGCGTCGTGGCCACGTAATCGAGCGCTGTGCAGCTGGTACTCGCGATGATGATCCCGATTTTGCGTGGTAGGCCGCTGGATGGTCCTTCGCCTTCCATGCCAACGATCGCATCCATCACGGAGACGGTGGGGGGGTACGTCTCGTAGAGGTCAAGCAACAATTCAGCGAACAGTGCGATGTCCCGAGCTGTATGGAAGTGGTATTCGGCCTTGGTCAATCCAGGCACGTACCCGTACAGAAGCTTAATGGCCCCCGTGTAGTACGCCAGCAGGTGGGTCTTCAGTTTTGGAACTCCGATGATGACGTCTGCCTCTGTCACTGCCTTGCAGATCCACAACCTCTTGAACGTTCGCGCGCTTTCGGAGACCACCTGTACTTTGTCGTCGTCGAATCGCACCGACTCACAACCCGTCTCATCAATCACCGGTTGGATGCCGGTCGTTTTTAAGAGTGCCCTATAAGTCGCTGTGCTGCAGCCCCCGCCTGGAGCATCTCCGACGATGGGGGTTGCACCTAGTTCTTGGATTGATTCAACGACCGCTTGCGCGACTGCAGGGTGTGTCGTAATGGCGGCTTCGGGGGGCTTCGGCATGGATAAGTTTAACTTGACGAGAACGCGATCGCCTTCTTTTACAAAATTTCGTAGTCCCCCGATTGGTTCCAGACTCGCATTTACGCCAGCTCTCACCTTCTCGAGTTCATAAGAGTCGCACTTTGCGATTGCTACTTCATATGGCATAGGCTGATTCGTGTCCATGAGCGCTTTAGCCAATAAATATGTGCTGTTCACCTGATTTCTTAGCCAAGCATGTTTTGCAAGTTGTTTGCCTGTGTCCCTTGTTTTAGAAAGGATTACTAGGGAAGCTCGCCAAAATGATCATACAACGCACTACAGCGCAGATTCGAAAACTTCCTCCCTGATGGATTGGATGATCGAAACGACCAAGTGCAGAGCTGCTTGTGATGCGTAAGTATTTCAAGCAGTTAGGTTAGGCGGAAACTGCACTCATCTGATATCTCATCTCGCGTCTTCAGCTGAACCAGGAGTCAGCACGGCTTGGCCGCTAAACGACGCGCTCATATTGGAGCGAATCATAATTCAGCTCTAATGAGCTGAGATCGGAAAACGAAGCGAAGAGAAGCTCGGCTGCGGAAGGGTGAACAAAAAACGTGCAGATCGGTTGCATATCAGGTAGTGCGTATAACCGTTGGTACGGGCCATCGGTGCGCAACTGATGGTCTGGCTTCACAGCTGCCGCAGACGACAACATCGTCCCAAGAACGATACGGCAGCATCTTGCCTTATTCGCGCGTTTGTGTAAGCGATATAGTGTGCCAGTGAAAATAAGAAGACCCTAGCTTTCGTTTTTAAAATATTATGGTGCGATTTTGAAAACAGAGTCGGTGGATTAATCATCGACATCCGAGCTCAGCGCGTACCTCGTCAAATGGAACAAATATCGCCATCCGCTGCCTGAGCACGTTTTTGATGTGTATATGCGATATTGGAAGAGTGTAGAATTCAGCCGCGCAGGATATCGTTTTTAGTCAAAACCGGTCGTCGACAGCGGCCTTTATTCACGTTTAGCAGGCAAGGCAACGGTGAAAGTCGTGAGCGTGCCGCAATGGCATCGCCGGCAACGTGTTCGAAATGAGTTTGGCACTTGACAACGACCTATGCACCCAAAAGGCCCTTCGCAAACGCACGGGCGTTCTCCAGATCCTTCGCATCGGGGTGTCCCTTGTTCATTCCGCCCATGAATGCGAGCGCTCCTTTCCAGTCTCTGTTCAATGGCAGCACGCCAGCGAAACGGCCAGCGCAAGTGAATTCGCCGACGATGTGACAGCCTTTCTCTGTAAGCTTCACCTTGATACGCTTGTGATTCCTCTCTCGAACGTTGGCGGTGGTCGAGAAAACGAATACGTTCTTATCCATTGCAGGCATTGCTTCGATCAGTTCTATGAGTTTGGCATGGTGCTTTAGCGCGTAGATGCCTGAGCCAAAGCCGATGAGGTCGAATGCTGCCAGCTCTTCCGGCCGCACGTCCTCGACTTTTGTAAGCTGCGCATCCATGGCCTCCGCCATGGCCTTTGCGACCTTCTCCGTGTTCATGCGATGGTAGGACTTGTAAACGATGAGCGTTTTCATGATTTCACCAAAAAACTCGCGAACTGATCACGACTGTGACAAATTAACGCTTTCGTTGAACAAATATTCTTGCGTAGGGCCTGCGTAATTCGGGTGCAGAGCCTAAAAAAGTTCGCCGAGCAGTATGGCGACATAGTGGGGTGGAATGAATCCAATCGTGCTGATATACTGACTCACGGGGCGAGCGGCATCGATTGGAAGCACTATAAGCATCCGCTGCCTGAGCACGTTTTAATGTTTTTATGAACTACTGGGTGGACACGGCCTTTGAGATGTAACCACTGCCCACAACAGCAGCTTTGTCATGCGGATTTCTCAGCTAGCGTCTTTAGCGCCTCATTCATCTCCCCAAAGCTCCGCTCAGCTGCACTCAGTGTGCTGCCGAGCAGCGAAACAAAAATGCCACTGAAAACTTCTTGCTGGACAAATCGGACACGATTCGCGTCAAGTCGTTCTATCGTAAGGCTGTGTTCACCGTCGAACAACTTTGGTATGCCCCACAGCCGCCCGAGCCAGCGCACTTCTCGAGAAGGCTCCGCCGCGAGCACCGTAGGACGAAAGTGCATGCCTCGTTGGCCTGAAGGCTGCAGAAACACGTCAAGGGTGCCGCCCACCTTCAGCTCTCCTCTGATTTGACGGATGAATGGGTTCCATTCCGGGAAATCCGCGAAATTGGTGAGTATGTGCCAGACTCGCTCAGCCGACGCGTTGATCTCGATCTCCGCGCGAATTTGTTTCATTATGTTTTGCACGACGTGTCCGTAATAAAGTGTTTTTTCCCTAATCAGCAGATGCCGGGCACCAGTCACGTGCTCACCGATGACGGGCGCCGACAGAAGCTTCCAAATCAGTCGGCAGGTCGCATCACAACCACCGCTGCCTGAACACGGGTTCGATTGTACACGAATTACTGGAGGGATGTTCGCCTACTCGCGTGACATTGACACTTCTTGCTCAGCCCATTGGAGTGTCAAGTTGTGCAGTCAGCTTAAAAATCAAGGAATATTGACCGAACAGGAGTTTCAGCAAAAGAACCAAGAATTATTATCAAGATTGTGATCTATCTACTCTTTGAAAAGCTATGAAGAAGATTTTCACTACCAAAATATCACTTCAGTCATCCAATCCTACGTTTTCGTATCCGATCATTCGCTTGCCAAGAGAGCTAAAAGAACTGGCAGGTCGAATTGCAAATATCTATCAAACAGAGATTCACGGCGTAGAAGGATTTTTTTTTGCACTTCAATTAGACAATTTAGACAAATTTGTAGAAGACACAGATCACGATGATCAGGAGCTATGCAAAACTCCAACCAACCAAAGCAAGAGAAAATCAAAGGCCGAGAGCGAGATACCAATAGAATCGTATTCGAAGCCTAATACCTGCCCCGCGCTACTGCCTGATACCCCGATAGGATCCCGACCAAGAGGCCCAAAACGAGTCCGAGGGCGACGCTTGTCGATGAGGTGACGTAAACAAAGAAGTACATGCCGAATATCGCCGTGCCCACGGCAGTGCCGACGGCGCTAAAGATCGCGCCAGTTCTTCTTCCTCCCGCAAGTGCGCCAGCGACGAGACCGGCGATGATCCCAACAACCGCGCCGATGTAAGCGCCATCAGTGATCCCTAGCGTGCCGCCGAAGGTGACGCCGTAGCGAGTAAACGCGACCCACGCTGCGACAGCCCCAAGGACGCTAAAAAATACCGTGTGAAACGCCGCGCCCCAGTTCCGGAGGTGCGTTACCAGGCCGATGAACGCGCCCAAGACTCGCCGATGATCCCGCCGAGGTACAGTCCGGCCAGGGCGCCGAATATCCACGAACCGATGGCGCTCGCGATCCAGCTCAGGACCACGGTGACTATGAAATAGAGGATGAGCTCGAACAGGCCGCCGAGAATGGCACCTAGCACGACGCCTACCACGAGGCCGAGTATGATCGCAATAAGCGTGTCGACCAAGCTTCGCGTCACGGAAACTCCGCTCGCGTGTAATGCGCTAGGGCGCAGTAAGCGTTCCGCTTTGGTCTCTGCGATTTTGACGTGATAAGCAAGACGCTAGATGAAACGGGAAAGTGTATCCCGCACGCTCGAATGAGCACTGCGGTCGATGGGCGGTGTAGGCAGCGCTTACATCTTTTCTATCCACGTTTTGATCATCTTTAGGGTCTCGACTTTGTGCTCCAAGAGCTTGATCTTCTGCTCTTTCTTCAAGAGGTGCTCATCAAGCATTCGCGTGGCGAGCATCTTCTTCGCATTGTCGTCGAGCTTCTCCCACATCATCATCATCCCTCTTCCTTTTCCCATGCCGTGCTCCATTCCTGGCCCACTTTCAGCCTTTTCCCACATTATGTTTCAACTCCTTATCGACGCGCTCTTCAGCACGCCAAAACAAACATTGTGATTGATCTAAATACGCATTTCCCACTTTTTTGTCAGGAGTCTCCTCCATTTTTGCATTTTATCACGACTTAATCGGCCGGGCAGGTTTAAGGATCATCAAAGGTGACATAAGCGCCAATCTTTCAATTCTCTATTTAAAAATGTAGGCCGATTTGTCTCGGAGCGTGAGTGCAGATGCTTTTCCACAGCTGTGACAAAATTCAGCGTCTTCGACTTAAAAGGCGCCGCATTGCATTTCTTGTCGTTGTTTCAAGCGCGGCCATCGAAAAAAAGTGGTGACCGATCGGAAAACCATCCTAAGCCCCAAATCGCCCGTCTTCACACGTCGATAATCACGTGTTATTGCAAACCTTCCCCGTGCTGCTAAACAGAGCCCTCAGAGAGAGTTAGGTAGGCATCACAACTGATTTCAAATATCGCCTCATCGAGGTGGAGGTCGCCGGTTCGAATCCGGCCGATCACATCGTTATTTTTACAATTCACCTCATTTCATAAACGGAAGCTGATGTTCAACAAACGTGCGTGTCGCCGTGACCCCTTGGATGAGCTTTATATCATCAACCACGCGGTTCAATTCAGAAAGGTCGCTCGCTTCGATGATTGCGACATAATCAAACTCTCCAAAAACATGCACAACTCTTGTTACGCCACCAATCTTCACTAGTTCCCCCCACACGTCGTATTCTGCGCCCCGATTAACGTTCATCATTGTGAAACCAATTACCATTGATCATTCTCCCTTCGTCATCATCGCACAACACAACATACCTTTTTTCAGCTTTTTCACACAACAAAAAGCCGGTAACTAAGCCGTTTGAAATGATTCTTTAAATCTATTTGAATCCTGCGTCTATCCAACGTTGCAAATATTTGTCAAAACATGCTCCGACAAAGATGTTTGTAGCGCTTCTAATCGATATCGCTCACGCTGCGCGTTAGTCGATGTATTCAGTTTCAGGTAGCGGTGTTTTCGCCTGCATCAGGCAAAACACGGCTGAAGAACTTAAGCACTCACGTTAGCTCTTTTCCGATGCTCCAAGCTTTTGCGAATATCTTGCCTAGCTCCCAATAACTCTGGTCCTCATGGTGAAGAGAAGCTGCCGCACTTTGCTATAGTCTGCTACGCCGTCGGTTAGCACCGCATCCTCAGCGTACGTAGTGACGATTTCGCCTATGAACGCGTCGTGCTTGGGAAAATCAACCACCTTCATGAGCTTGCACTCCATGCTAATGGGACACTCAGGAACCATAGGGGCCGTCCTGCCTGCCGTAGAAAACGTGAAATGGCTGTGCTTTGTTGATGCGCTTCCCCGACACGAGGCCACAGTAGTCAGTTTCCTTCACTATATCAGCAGATGATAGGTTGATACTGAACGTCCTATTCTCTCTGATTCCGGCGTTGGTGTAGTGGGCTTTTGCCATCCCAAGGGAGACGCTCCCCAGGTCCATAATTCCGACGTGCGCGATGGTGATGAAGTTAGCCTCTCCCTCTACCGTGGCCCCTACGAGTGTCGTTGGCACGGGCTAAAGACAATTTATCGCTCCAAGCTCAATTTTCACTGTCTCATTCCTCGGAGTTACGATGCAATGTTGTGTGTTTGGACATAAGGATATTGGGCGCTGACTTGTCGCGGCTGTCCGCCCGCCCGAAAGCGCCTGATCGCTCATCCGAGGCTGAACGTGCTGACAGCGGTCAGGTAAGAACGATTTTGGTCGTACTTTTCGTGGCTCACATTTTGGAAATCAGCCAGTTACTACGTTGCGAACGGTGGACTGGGCTCCGCACGCAACGTATTAATATGATGAGAATGATTAATATGTTTAACATACTAATAAACAAAATCAAAGGAGGTGAAGAAGAAGATGCATGAAAAACCTGAAGGACAGATGGGGATGGAGCACGGTATGGGCATGAAAAAGCGCTGGGTCGAGATGAAGATGATGTGGGATAAGCTCGATGACGACGCCAAGAAGCAGTACATGCTGCGCAGGCTCGATGAAAAAATCATGAAGAAAGAGTGCAAAGCCAAACTCATTCAACACAAAGTCGAGACGTTGCGTATGCTCAAGACGCAGTTAGAGAGGTGAGAGATCTCACCTCTTTTTATCTAGTTTTTATCTAGTATCTATTTAGTATCTTTGCACTGTAGATGCGGAGTCCATCAGTTACTCGTTATGAGAGATGATACAGATGGTCGAGGAAGAAAGACAACCGGAACGCCAGCGTGTGCTCGTCAAGGGGTATATGCGTCCAGACGGCACGTCGTACTATGTAGTGATCCCGAAAAAAATCAGAGAGCTCTTTGACCTGAGCGGAGGCGAATATTTCATTATGAAAGCAAAGCCCGAAAAGCGGCTGATCCTGCTCAAGCTGGTAGAGTTCGCCGACGAAGAGCCAGAAAAAGAGTCGGAAACGAAATAATTCCGTAGAGATCACCGCGTACCTGCATCAAGATGCGAGGTCAACTGGGAACAGTGGCCGAGGACGAAAAACGCAGAACTGGCATCCGACCGACCGCGCCAGAAGCCATCAGCGCGCAACGAAACGGCGGCACGGTTAGCCGTGTGGTTTTGATAGCTTGCGCGTGCTAAACACAAAAAACTCTTGAAATTGGCGGATAGGGCATCCTATGAAGAACATCGTTGAAACGCATAATCTCACGAAGATCTGCAACAAGAACTTTCGCGCCGTCGACGATATCAGTGTCGAAACTCAGGAGAGGCGTGCTATATGACGTTTGCGATTGCCGCGAGAGGGCTTGAAAAGGTTTATAAAGGCAACGTTGCGGCATTAGCCGGCGTCGACCTGGACGTCAAGGCCGGCGACATCTTTACATTGCTTGGACCCAACGGTGCGGGCAAAACGACGCTCATGCGCATTTTGACGACCCAGTTCAAACCGACGTCCGGTGAAGCGTACATTTTCGGGCTGGATGTCGTCCAAGAGGGCGCAGAGGTCAGGAAAGTCATCGGCTACGTCCCCCAAGAGACGAGCGTCTGGAGCGATATCAACGGCTACGAGAACCTCCTCATCTACGCTAAGATATACGGTCTACCGTCACGCTCACGAAAGGAGGTTATCTATGACATGCTCGAGAGCATGGGGCTGCGCGCTGCCGCGGACCAGCTCGTGAAGACCTACTCAGGTGGCATGATCAGGAAGCTCGAGATCGCGTGCGCGATGCTGATTAGGCCCAAGATTCTGTTTCTCGATGAACCGACGCTCGGGCTCGATCCATCAGCCAGAATCGCTGTGTGGGAGAAGCTGACATCCTTTAAAGAGGAGTTTGGCACGACCGTGTTCTTCAGCACGCACTACATGGACGAAGCGAACGCCTACTCAGACGAGGTTGCAATTATCAACATGGGGAAGATGGTCACCTCAGGCACGGCTGAAGAACTTAAGCACTCACTTCGAGGCGAGCTCATCAAATTCAGCGTGTCCGATCACCGCATCGATGACCATACGTTGGGTCGGATACGAGGTCTGGAGCGCGTGAACAGCGTCGTTGTTACTGACTCCACGCTCAACGTGACCGTCGAGGACGCAGAAACGGCGCTGCCCGGCGTCATGGATGTGCTCAGAAGCGGGGAAATCCCCGTCGTGCGAATCGCGACCTCGAAGCCAACCTTGGATGACGTCTTCATGAGATATGCTGGAATGACACGCGGGTCCGGCGCCGCCAGCACGACTGGGCGGGCTGAGGAGGAGGCAGGAGGCAAACGCCGTGAATGACACCTTAAGGGTAGTGCTTGCTATGATGGAGCTCGAGCTTCGGAGACTCAGAAATGACCGGATGGAAGTGTACACAAGGGCCGTTCAGCCTGTGTTGTGGTTGGTGGTTTTCGGAACGGTCTTCAGTCAGATACACGCCATACCGACCAGTGGAATACCGTACGTTGACTACATCACTCCTGGGGTCATGCTGCAGTCAGTCCTATTCGTCGCCGTCTTGTACGGCTTGACGCTCGTGTGGGAGCGGGATACCGGTATCTTAAAAAAGCTTCTTGTGGCACCGGCTTCCCGATATGCGACTGTTATAGGCAGATCCATGTCTTCAGGCGTCAGAGCAATCATCCAGGTAGTAATCATCATACCCGTGGCGCTCCTCCTCGGCGTGAGCTTCATCCCCAACCCTGCCTACTTTGTGGCAGCGCTCGCAATATTATTCATTATTTCCGGGGGGTTTGCCGCCCTCTCAATTATTGTAGCATCGTTATTGAAAACTAGGGAGCGATTTATGGGAATCGGCAACGCGCTCATCCTACCGCTCTTCTTTGCCAGCAACGCCCTTTACCCAATAGCGTTAATGCCTCGCGCCATCCAGATCGTCGCGGTTTTTAACCCGCTGACATATGCCGTAGATGCTGTGCGGGGACTAATGATCACTGGTAATCTGGCGCTCCTTCCGCTTGACGTTGCAGTCATAGCGCTCTTTGATATCCTCATGTTTGTGGTGGCTTCATTGAACTTCCAGAAGATAATCGAATAATCAACTGATGATTCCCATATCGGATCGGTGGCCCTTTTGTTTGAATTAGCCGTCGTTACGGGCGGCAACAAGCGATTTGCGTAGGCCCGTGTCTGCAGTGTATGTGTTGCTGTGGCTCTCCGCGTCTCGCGTCGTTTTTCACGATGATTCCAATCATCCTCTTGACCAGCGTAGCCGCTCAAAAAATAGCCGAGCAGAAACGTGCAGAAGTCGCAAGAACGAAGTCGCATGCTATCCCATGGCACGATGGAGACATTAATTAGCTTTTGTTAGAATGAATTCTCTGCTTTGCTTCGAGCCTGACTTCTGTCTAATACCACGGATAAGCGGCATACGCGTGGCTATGACGCGGATGCTTGAGTGTTTCCTGTCGGCGCGCCTGACAGCAGCAAAGCCGTTGTACGCAGCATTAAAGTATTAGGCTGCCGCGCAAGTTTTCCGCTCGAGAGCAACAGATATAACTAAAAATATATCAAGAGATCTCACTTTTTAGATCTCACTTTTTACAAACAGCACTCCGAACGGCAAACGGCCCACACGCTGAACGCGGCGTGATATTAGTCGCGTCAAATCTGTAGAAATGTGACACATTTTTAAAAAGTGGCACACTTTTGGCACACTTTTGGCGCGATCTTAACACGCACTCATTTTTATAACTTCAGCGATCATTCTTTAGGCATATGGAACTAAGGAGCAAGGAGATAACGAGGGGGGTGACACGCGCACCCCAAAGGGCCCTCTTGAACGCCTTGGGCGTGGGAGACGAGGATCTCGAACGGCCGTTTGTCGGCATCGCCAACGCCTGGAACGAGATCGTTCCCGGTCACCTTCATCTGCGGGATCTCGCCGGGTTTGTCAAAAAAGGGATACACTTGGCCGGCGGCATCGCGTTCGAGTTCGGCACTATCGGCATCTGCGACGGCATCGCTATGGGACACTCCGGCATGCGCTATGCCCTTCCGTCCCGTGAGAACATCGCCGACTCCGTTGAGCTTATGGCGCAAGCGCACCAGTTTGACGGCTTGGTTATGGTGGGGTCGTGCGATAAGATCGTTCCCGGGATGTTGATGGCTGCGCTGCGGATAAACGTGCCGGCTATGGTAGTGACGGGGGGGCCGATGCGAGCGGGGTACTACGAAGGCACCGACGTCACGCTCGTCTCGGCGTTTGAAGGGGTCGGCTGTGTCCAGGCGGGCACCATGACCGACGCGCACCTTGAGGAGCTCGTTAGCCGGGCGTGTCCCGGGTGCGGCAGCTGCCAGGGCCTGTACACGGCCAACACCATGGCCTGTATGACCGAGATGCTGGGCCTCTCGCTTCCCTACTGTGCGACAACGCCAGCCGTTGATGCCCGAAGGAGGCGCATTGCCGAAGCCACCGGGAAGCGCATCGTCGACCTCATCGTGAACGGGGTCACGCCGCGTGACATCGTAACCGAGGCATCGTTTCGGAACGCGATCGTCCTTGACATGCTCATCGGCGGCTCGACGAATACGGCGCTGCACCTCCCTGCAATCGCGCACGAGGCGGGCATATCGCTCCCGCTCACGCTTTTTGACGAACTGAGCGCACAGACGCCGCACATCGCATCCCTGAATCCGGTCGGCCCATATACGATGAGCGACCTCGACGCCGCCGGCGGCGTCCCCGGCGTCATGAAACGCGCTCGGACGCTGTTGCGCAACGAAATGACCTGCTCGGGGAAGAGCGTTTACGAGATCGCTGATGAGGCGCACATCCGTGACGACGCAATCATACGTCCCCTCGACGATCCGGTGCACGCGACAGGCGGCATCACGGTGCTGTTCGGGAACCTTGCTCCCGACGGCGCCATTGTTAAAAGCGCAGGCGTCTGCGACGACATGCTCCGCTATACGGGAAAAGCGCGCGTATTTAACGCCGAAGATGAGGCGATGCGGGCCATTCTGGCCGGATCGGTGAGCGAAGGGCAGGTTGTGGTCGTGCGCTATGAGGGGCCCAGAGGAGGACCAGGAATGCCCGAAATGCTTGCGCCAACCGCCGCGATATCGGGAATGGGGCTGAAGGTGCCGCTCATTACAGATGGTCGTTTTTCGGGTGGCACTAGGGGCCCTGCGATCGGACACATCTCACCAGAGGCGGCTGACGGAGGTCCCTTGGCGCTTTTGCACGACGGGGACGAGATTATTATTGACATACCGAACCACCGGCTGGCCGTGCAGCTGACCGACGATGTCCTTGCGGCCAGAAAGGCAACGTGGACGCCGGTGCGAAAAAACGTCGGCGGCTACTTGAAGAGATATGCCGCCGCCGTGAGTTCGGCAAGCAACGGGGCGATACTGCGCGCGCCGCCGGAAACGCAGGAGCCGTGATCCTGGCGCTGCGGCTTAGCCGGCTTCGTAGACATACGCGTCGCCAAATCTCGTCACTGCGGTGTAACCGTTTGATGTGAGGTAAGTGTCCAAAGCGGTTCGATTGCTGTTCCCGAAGTTCTCCGACAGGATCACGTACTTGTAAAAGCCTCTGTCGCTTTGAATGGCGGCCTGTAACATAGCGGTGTTGTTCGACACCTCGTCTCGGTACGCCATCGGTGAGGAATTAAACGCAGATGGGTTTGTGGTGTAGAACAGCGCCTCGCGCTGCGAGGAGCTTGCGTTCGCAAACGGGTCGTTCGGGTTGGGCAGGGCGAAAAACGCCAGTGTCGTATTGCTGCTGGGGATTTGGGCCACGTACCGTATCGCGTTGAAGTCGTCTTGCCCGATCACCGACTGATACTTGTCGGTGCTTATCGCCCCCGCCGCATTGGTCAAGATGACAAGCGCAATTAGCACGACAGCGATAATTCTGCCCGGGGAGATAAGTGCAGATCTCCGTCCGAGAGATCGCTCGATCATGGAGACCCCGAGACCCGCAGCGGGTATGAGAGCCGCTTGGGCATACGCCACGCCCCGTCCGCGAAAGATGTCAGCGGTCGCCGGAGCAAACGAAAAGTACACGGTTGACAGGATCCAGCCGGTAAATATCCCTAGTATGAAGGCGAACAAGACGAGATGAGAAAGCTCCCACTCTTCGGTCTGAATCACAGAGCCTGCGAGTCCTACGAGGGCGAGCGCCGCTATCAGCGGCGTTACGTAAAGGAGGACGTACGTCGGATCGGGGTACATTAGTTGGAGCACAATCAGCGGGAGAACAGACTGCATCGCGAACGGCACCGCGCTGGTGGTGATGAGGGCCGGAGTGAAGCCCGTCGGCACGCCGTAAACGAGGAAGCGCCAGGCAAAGAGCAGCAGCCCGAGCACATACGTCGGAATAGACGCGACCGTCGTAAGCATGTTCTGTCGTTTCATGAGCTGGGCAATCACCACGAACGCGAATATGAAGGGCGTGTAGACCCCGTAGAGGATGTGAATGTCAATGGAGAGCCCCAGCACAAACGCGCCGGCTAGGAATGAACCAGCCTCTCGTGAAGCACAGAGATAGATGCCAAGGAACACGAAATAGGTGCCGATGACCTGCATCATCGAGATGTTCGTCCTCCAGAAGAGTTCAAACAACGGGGACATTGAGCCAAACAAGAAGAGCGCGACGACTTTGCCGGACAGGCTCACCCCGAGTCGCTCCAAAACGGCGAGGAGCATTATGGAGGCCAGAACGCCGAACACGGGTCCGAACCAGATCGCCGTGTCAACGATCGACGCGTTACCGATCATCGCGAACGATCCCATTGCGAACTCGAAGCTTCGCTCGCGGACAACGTCACCAGCGCCGGCTGCCAGGAATGAAGGTATGCCCGTGAAGCCCGTGTGCGCGAAGTAGGCCGCGCGGGTTGCCCAGTAGAGCGGATCAAAGTAGGGAATCGTGCCTACCGTCGCCGGATACCACAGCCGTATAATAGCCCCGAAAAGGAGCAACGCGACGATTATGATATTCTCAGGCTTGAGCAGGGCGGACGCATTGATGGGTGCCTGCTCACGGTTCAAGGCAAGGGCGAAAACGAACGTGAGGGTCGTCCAAAGAAAGAGCGGCCCGACGATGCTGAGAGGGTTCCCCGGTATCAGCAGGGCCGTGTACACGATTTCGAGAAGGGCGAGGAAGACGACGCTAAAACCAATCGCTGTGCCGATCCTGCCTGCGACGCTTTGGTCTCCCAGAATGACGAGCGACGTAAAATACCCTGGGAAAAAAAAGAGAACTGCCCCAGCACAGAAGACCTGAACAAGACTCCCGACCGGTATCGCGAGCGGTATGCACAGCGCCAGAAAAATCAAATAGGCGACACTGATGCGCCTGAGACTCTTGAAATTCATATTTGGGCCTTCTATACTTTTCCGATTATATATGCTTTATCAAGTATGAGGTGTTACACGTCTAATCGCTTGCTGGGGTTTGGTGCGGTCAATTTGAGCGCCTCGTAAGCTGCGAATGCGTAGTCGGTGAGGTCGGCTGGCGAAGGCGCCGCTTTTTATGCAAGCTCTGCAGCGCTGGAGTGAGGGACCGAGTCCGAGATGACCACTAGGAGAAGGATCTTCAAAAATACCGCAGCATTAGCCTCAGCGGACATATTTACGCGTCTGATGCGCTTCGGGCTAGCCGTCGTCATAGCCAGGACGCTCGGTCCTGTGGGATACGGTGTGTACGCGTTCGCATTCTCGTTTGCGGAGGTCTATGGTGTCATCTCAGATTTCGGCATGAGTAACCTCATAATCCGCGATACCTCAAGGGAGAAGAAGTACCTCGCTCGTTATGTCGGAAACATCTTGTTCGTTGAAACAGCGCTTTCCTTGATCGCCTACGGCTTCCTGTTCGTTCTCGTCGGCGCAATGAACCTACCTCAGGAAAAAGCCGTTATTGTCTATATCGCCGTTATCTCCTACGTTCTGATGGCTCTCGCGCAGATCGTCCGAGCGACGTTCAAAGCCCACGAGAGGATGGAATATGACGCGACCCTAAACGTCGTTCAACAGAGTGTAACGGTCATCCTTGGCATCAGCGTGCTGTATTTCGGTTACGGATTGATCGCTCTCGCCATGGTGTTCGTTTTAGGAAGCTTGATCAACCTCATCGCAAGCCTCGCGCTTGTTTCAATAAAATTCACGCGGCCCGCGTTCAGCCTAAACAGACGTTTTTTGACGTATCTGGTCAAGGAGGTTCCCTCTTTCGGACTGATTGTATTCTTCTCGCTTATCTACTACAAGATAAGCACGCTGCTGCTGTCGTTTATCCAGGGGGATGCCGCGACCGGATGGTTCAACGCCTCGTACGCCATGGCGGTGTCGCTCACGTTTCTGCCGGCAGCGTTCATGGGGGCCCTATTCCCCGTAATATCGACGCTTCACGTCTCCTCGAAAGACCTTGCGAAGACCGTTTATAACGAGTCATTTCGCTATATGGTTATCTTGGGACTTCCGCTTGCATTCGGCACGACCGTGCTCGCAGATAAGGTCATCAACATCATTTACGGGGCGCCATTCCACAACTCAATCGTCGTCTTACAGATCGTCATCTGGTCCGTCTCAATCCTATTTCTCAATTTCGTGCTCACCACGACGCTGACGTCGATAAATCTGCAGCGCGTCGTTATGTATGCCACGGGACTCGCCGTCACCGTCAACATCATTCTCAACCTCCTCGTTATCCCAGGATATAGCTACGTCGGGGCAAGCTACGTAATGATAGCGACAGAGCTCACGACTTTTTCTGTCTGCTTTTACTACGCGTCAAAAAACTTGTGCTTCATTCGGCTGCACCGGCTTCTGCCCAAACCGCTCGTAGGGTCACTCGTCATGGCGGTCGTCGTGTATTATCTGAGGCCGATCAACCTGTTCGTCATAGTCGGGGTTGCGGTCTGGGTGTATTTCGCTACCCTCATCGCACTGAGGACGTTTACGAGGCAAGACGTGAACGTCATTAAGAGCATAATCGGCAGAACGTGAGCTTATGTCACGCAACAACAAATGGACGACAGAAGAGGCCAGCGTGTGAGAATAGCACTATCGACCTTCGAATACGACCGGAACCTCATCGGCGGTGCCGGCATTTACGCTCTGGAGCTGAGTCGGTGGCTGGAACCACTCTGCCAGCTCACCGTGCATAGCTGCGACGCATATCAGACTCCGCCAGACGCCTTCGCTGCCGCTTGGTTTGGAGCGGGAGTGCCCAACGTGAGATACCGGCAGCTGCCTCGACCGTTACGAGGTCACGGGGTTGCGGCCTTTTATTATTACGCGCTCGCTCACGAGCCATTCGAAGAGTGCGATGTGCATCTGATTAACGACCTCTCGCAGGGGGCGGCAGTTCATCGCAACGCTCCTCTCGTGCAGATTCTGCACCACCTGCCCTCGTCAGAGCTGAAGCAGTTACCACTGTCAAGATCGCGCATCGCAATCACATTGCTTGCCGCGCTCGAAAAGCGCGCACTAAAACGGGCTCAAGCGATTATCTGCGACAGCAACGACACGATGGCCCAGGCGCTCGCGCGGTATCCGGAGCACGCGGAGAAGCTGAGAGTCGTACCTAACGGTGTTGACGTGAGCCTTTTCACACCTGCCGACACACCGACCGAAGGCGCTGTGGCCGAGAAACCGCTCGTTGCGTGTGTCGCGCGGGGACTTGAGGCGAGAAAAGGCGTCGCGTATTTGATCGAGGCGCTCGCGGCGGCCCAGCGCGTCACTCCGATTGAACTCGTTATCATAGGCAAAGACTCGCAACGACTGAAGCAGCGGATGCTGGCACACGCACGCGCGCTCGATGTAATCGACGTGGTCACGCTTGTGGATTACGTATCACTGCACGATCTTATCGCGCTATATCGGCGCGCCACTGTGACGGTGGTGCCTTCACTGCTCGAGGGATTTAGCAGGCCGGCGCTCGAATCGATGGCGTGCGGAACGCCCGTGATCGGAACGGCTGTTGGAGCGATCCCAGAACTGGTCGACGAAAGCTCCGGGGTGCTCGTCACTCCCGGAGACGCAGGCGCTCTCGCCGCGGCGCTGATCGATTTACTCCAGGATAACCGGCGAGTGAAGCGGATGGGGGCGGCCGCACGGCGACGTGCGGTTATGCTTTTTGCCTGGGGTAACGTCGCACAGCGCGTTCTCAGCGTGTGCGAGGCGACGACCTTACCGTGAGGTGACCTCTTCGTATATTTCTTCGAGCTTCTGGACGTGGACGTCCAAATCAAAGGTTCTCGCCGATGTCCGCGCGTTTTTGCTCATTTCGCTACGGAGCTTCGAATCAGACGAGAGCATTTGCAGAAGCGAAGCGAGCGCTGTAACGTCACCGGGAGGAAATAGGAAACCGTTGTACCCGTCTTCGATGAGCTCAGGAATTGCGCCTGTCCGGCTTCCTATGACCGCTATCCCGTGCTGATAGTATTCTGGTATCACAAGTCCGAACGTCTCCGCGTAGATGGACGGCACGACAGCCACATCGGCGATACTGTAAAGCTGCCGCAGCGCATCAGGCGCTAAAAAGCCATAGAAAACAATTCTGTCGTCATCGCGCGCATCACGTTGGAAACGCGCTCCGTCACTACCCTGACCAACGACGTGCAGTCGCGCATCTTTGAGGTCTAAGCCCTTTACGGATTCGATGAGGGACTGTACCCCCTTGTGTTTTCCCAGACGGCCGACGTAGAGTATGTCAAACGTGCCATTGTTCACCGTTGTGACGGGCTCGCTTTCCGGTATCCCAAGGGGAAGTTTCAGCTTTCGTGCGTCTGCGAACAGCCCGAAGCCGGAAAGCGTGTTAAGCACAAAGTCAGACGGGGCGATAACGACAGCCGGATCGATTCGTTTGTACAACCAGCGATAGACCCGACACGGGCTGCGGGCACTCACGCACGAGACATTAGCTCTCGTGAGCAGGGTCGTCTTGGGACAAATGAGGGTGTAGTCGTGCACGGTGTGAACTGCGGGAATGCCAAGATCCTTAGCGGCACTAAAAACAGATGCCGACACCCCCTTGAAATTATGCACGTGCACGAGGTCTGGCCGCTCACGCTTCAGTGCTTCCTTTATAAAGGTGTACGTGTGTGGATTCCAAATATCGAATGCGTGCCAGAGTGGCTTGATAAAGCCGGGTTTGCGCGAATAGTAATAGTTCGAGTAAAGGTTTAAGGGGTAAAATCGGTAAATGGCGTCGTTTCGCTCGCCTACTTTGTCGTGAGTTGACAATCCGTTTCGGCCAAAAGGGGCGGAAGTTATCACAGAGATATCGTGACGTTCGCTGAGCCTCTCTGAGATGTGGGAGACATACAGCTCAGCGCCACCGTGAATGTATGGCGGGTAAAGGTTAGAGACCATACAGATTTTCACGAACACAACCTCGAAATCTAAGAGTCAAAAAAGCCCATCGGATGCTTGAGTCTATTCTTTTCAAGTGAGCTCATATTAAGCCATCGTATACTCCCATAGTCCGGGCAATCGCCTGAGTCCATGTAAATTCACTCTTTACCCTCTGATAGCCATTGTGGCCCATCCTGTCTGCCAGCTCTTCATCGCTCAGCACCGCTCGTATTGCTTCCACAAGTCCGTGCAGATCGCCTGGCTGAACTACGAGCCCATTGTAGCGATCTTGGATCACCGACGGGATGCCTCCGACGTTCGTACCGATGACTGGTCTGCCGCAGGCGTTTGCCTCAGCCAAAACCATCCCGAACCCTTCGGCATCGGTGAGCGTAGGGAGCACAGTGAGATCCGCTCCCCGATAATAAAGAGGCATCTCTTCATCGGGTATGAGCCCGACGAATACAACCCGGTCTTGAACTCCGATACGCCGCGCATAAGTTGCGTAGTGTGAGCGCCAGTTTCCATCGCCCACAACCACAAGGGTTACGCTTGGGTCAAGACTTGGGAGCGCACGGATAAGAATAGGGAGCCCTTTGTGTCGGTGGGATTTGCTTAGCTGGCCGACGAAGAGGATAACGTGCCCGTCGACGCAGTACTTGTCTCTTATGTGGCTAGAGTCGACCGTCGGATTGAATGTCGCGACGTCTACACCGGGGGGCACGGCGGACGTTTTGCTGAGATAACCTTGGAGAAACGGAGAACGTGCGGCGTAGTGTTGAGAGGTCGTTATGATCCAACGAGCGCGGCGAATTGTGCCCCTCCCGAGGAAGCGATAGTAGGCCTTTACCAAGAGCTTGGTCGTCGCATTTATTCCCACCGCGTCATTGAGGTAGGTCAAGACGAACGGCCTATCGCGAGTGACTCGTGCGGCGACGTCAGCCATATACGGGACGGGCAAAAATCCGTTCACCACGTCGGGGTCAACCTCGTCGATAACTCTCTTTATGGATCCAAACCAGCGCAAGCTGAACGGGGTGTTCGACACAGTCGCAAGTCGGGGAAGCGTGAAAACCGTCGGGCCGGATTCGTCGAGCACGCGTGAACAGGTTATGACTGTCGTTTCGACTCCTGCGTGGTGCAAGCCGACTGCGATTCTGTACGTGTACTTCTGAAGCCCGCCTACGCCGGAATAGTACGGTGAAGCGATTAGCGCCTTCATATGGGGTTGCACTCGCGCCTGTTCCGGAATGAGCGGTAGCCGCCACACCACCGGCACAGGAAGAAGTGGGATCTAATCATCTGGGCGGCCTTTGGTTAGTCATCAGTTTCGCGTAGGTGTCTATAATGCTTTCTGAGATATCTGACCACGCGAATTTCTTTGACATTTCGAATCCGTTTTCAGCCAGTTGTTCACGCAGTGCGTCGTTGCTGACGAGCTTCAAAATAACGTCAGCGATTTCATCGGGCGAGCCGTCACTGACGAGGAAACCATTGACGCCGTCTTGAACGAGTTCCCGGACGGCGCTCATTTCGTGCCGTATGCTGATCACCGGCAACTTGCACGCATTTGCCTCGATGATAACGAGGCCGAACCCTTCGCGAACGGAAGGGAGAACGAATACCTTAGATGACTTCATGAACGCGGTAAGCCCGTCTTGATCGACGAAGCCCGTAAAGGTGATGTTCTCGTCGAGTCCAAGCTTTGACGCCAGGTCTTCGAGCGAGGCTCGCTGCGGACCGTCCCCGATAATGGCGCACCTAATGGCAGGAACCTTCGTTCGCGCGATCGCAATCGCGTTCAGCAAGAGATCGACGCGTTTTTCACTGATCAGCCTTCCTGCAAACAGCACGTCGCTTGCGGTCGACGCAGGCGCGATCATCGTGATTCGCGCTAGATCGATGCCGACGGGAATGACGTCGATGCGTTCGGGTTTGACGTGACACCGTATTAGGTCATCTCTCGTCTTCTGCGATATCGCTACGATACCATCAGGGAGCCGCATCGTCAATCTTTCAACAATTCTGCCTATGCTGCCGCGGATCGGTCCAACATACTTCCGCCAATAAGTGTCCCATACCTCGAGCCACGTGACCACTAACGGTTTTCTTTTTACGATTGAGGCAACTTTGCCCGCGAAGCATGGAAAGTAGGGGAACTGGTTGCAGTCGATGACGTCGCAATCTGCATTCAGCAACGCCGGCAAGACCCTCAAAGAGTAGACGATGGCTTCGGTAATCGAGCGGACGCCCTGCTTATTGTACAGTTCGCGAACTTTGCACACGCCGTGGAGGTGAACGTTGTCCGTGACAATCGTATCAGCTCCCTGCCACCATTTCATGGCGTAAATGTGGACCTCGTGCTCTCCGTTTTCGGCGAGCTTGCGCGCAAGCTCCCACAGACGCTTGTCCGCGCCACCCATGTTGTAGGGGTAAATTGCGTCCATCACATATGCGATCTTCATAGCGTTCGCCTCCCGCCCGGAGCCATCCACCGCTTCGCCAAGAAAGACGCTAGGTTCAGTCCATCCCTGATGGAACTTAGCTTCGATCGATCTGCGCCCTTGCCGTAGTCTATCGCCGTCTCTCCCGTGCTAAAACCGTCACGCGCACATTCAATCAACATGTCCGCTTCAATCTCAAATCCTTGTGCGACAAGGTTCACACTGTCGACGACGTACCCATAGTACCTCCCAGAACCCCGTGCACAAGTCAGTTATACCTTTTTTAAAGAGCATCCGAGCCACGGCAGTTAGTACCAGGTTGCCACAAACGTTGGTTCGGGCCATGGCACCCTCTTCGATGCGCCCTTTTATCCATGAGCCAAGAATGACGTCGTACGTGCTGAGAAGGCGCACGATGTCCGTTATGCGCTCTGGCGGGTAGGTGTCGTCTCCGTCGATCATAATGAAGTAATCTGCGCGAACAGACGTAAACGCGAGCTGCATCGCCGATCCGTTCCCCGGCCGCTTGACGGTCAGCACGGCCTCGTCCTTTTCAAGGGCTGTTTGTTCGTAGCGTCTTCAGAGTCTCCGTCAATGACATACATGGCGGTGCCGTAACCCTCGTCCGAGAGCACGCGAACAGGAATCCTATCAATCACCTGGCCGATAGTTGCTTCTTCATTGAGGGTCGGAATAAGCACCGCTGCCTTAGGTTTCATGGATCGGCAAGTCTACTGGCGAGAAACGTTATTAGAGTGAAGCTTTGCTTTTTGAGCTTAAGTCTTGCGTTCTGGTTCACTAGGCCGAACAAAGGTCCAGCGTGCCTATGTTGTTGCCCCATATCGTCTAAGATTAACTATATAGGTTCGACTCGTCTATCTCTGATAGAGTCAATACTGCAACGATTTGTTTGAGGCACGATGGATACAGTTGTTTTTTCTGTTTTTCGGCTGCTGATAGGGGTAGCACTGTTCTTTTTCGTTCCTGGTTTCTTCTTTACCGTTGTGTTGTTTCCGAAAAAACAAGACTTGCGGAGTCTGGAGAGGGTCTCAGTGGCGGTTATTATCAGCGTTCTTGTTTCAATTGTTGACGGCAGCGTTCTGCTGATGACGCTCGGATTAGATTTTACGACGCTCACACTCTCAATGTCTGCGCTGGTGGCGGTGTTCGCGACGGCAGCGTTCGCACGGTGGCGACGCCTTCCCCAGTCTGACCGACTAGTCGTCCAGGGAGCAGGCAACCCGATCGTACTACCGGCAGTGGGAGCCGCGATTTGTCTTTGTCTCGCCTTGGTTGGCACGACGCTCCTGTTAGCCCCCCACCCGAACGAAGCCAGCTACAGCGCTTTCTATGTGTTAGATAGCAACCGACAGACCGTCGCATATCCCACAAACGTGACTTCGGGAACGCCGTTTACTCTGATCCTCGGCATCACCAATCACGAGAACTCAAGCAATACTTATGCCGGCACGGTGTCGCTAGGCAATTCAACACTCTATCGTTTCGACAATCTGACGCTGATCCGAGGCCAAAACGTTGAACGGCCTATACGTATCTCACTCACTTCCTTAGGCGAAAAGCAGAAACTGAAGTTCACGCTAGTTGATTCCTTTGATAAGACCTACGAATTGCACCTGTGGGTCAACGTGCGCGCGCCCTAACAGATTGCTTCACGTGCTCGGCGGCGTCGTTGCCAACGTTAGACTCGCACGGGCGTGGCCAAGTTACTTTTTTTTGACGGTAGATGTAGCCGACAGGCACCCGTTGTAAAAGCTTGTGGGGTTATCTGAACGCATCAAAAAGCACTAAGCGCTCTCGCACCAAGTCCGGTATTCTCGCGTGCCCGCCTGCAGCCGCAATCTCCTGCTCAGTGATCTTAAACGCGTGCATTAATGGCGCGTTTTTTGTTTCGTCGTACTCCATAACCCGCGGGTCTGAGCGTATAAAGCTCGTAAGCTGCGTCGCAGCTCTTACAATTGATTTCTTCGCACCGACGACAATCAACAACACGTCCATTTCCCCTTCGTGAACGCCCATCTCAAGCGCTTTTCGTATCTGCCGGCAAGCGCTCAAGTAGAGCAGGATTTCGACGCCAAGGTCCCTGGCGATGTTTCGATGATCGCGAAACGACCGCATAGCGTAGCGTACTGCACAATCAACGTGTCGCCTGCAGGCGACTTTTGTGGCGTCCACGGCTTGAATTGTCGTGTTGCTTGACTGTGCAATGGCATCAAGCTCCCTCAAGAAAGCCGGGACGCTCCCAATGGTGATTTTTCCGGCCACAACGTCATATTGCATGGGTTGGCTCACTCGTCTGTGAGAAACGTCGCGTCCCCCCGATCCTTTCGATCAAGAACGCCGCGGCGTTCGCCGAGTTGCGCAAAGACATCTGACGCGACGGCAGGACCAAGAAGTGCCGCCACCGTTTCAAAAGGAGCATTTTTTAGTCCTTTTCGGCTTGTGAAACCCGCATCGTGCAGTTTTCGAGCGCGAACCCGCCCGATGTTTTTCAGTTGCACGAGATCGAGGAGCTCACGATTGATACCAAACTGGATGCGCGCTGTGAGCTCCCGGGCTTGTTTCCTTGAAGGAACCTTGAGGTAGGCCGCAAGCTCGGCGAGCGCGTGACTCACCCACTGCACTGTATCGACGAGATTTCTGATGTCGCCTGGCCCGACGTTGTAGCTTTCGGTGATCTCCTTCTCGCTTACTTCGGTTATCCAGTCGTTGACGAGCATTGCCGTTTTTACCTCAGAGAGGAACCAGTCGTAATCGACGTCTCTGAATCGATTAGGAATCTCATCCAGGAACTCATCGAGGTGCCGATTGACAAATTCAGTTACCACGCGGTAATCTTTGCTTCGCATGAACAGGCGCTTAACGTCCGGGGTTGAACAGATGAGGTGGAGCAGCGATACGTCGCTCACCATCTCGGCGTTGCTTAGTCCTCTTCGTATCTTCACCGCAGTCAGCGGATCGACATAGAGCCGCGATACGAGATGCCCAAATGTCGTCGCCTTGACGCGCCCGCTCGAATCGACAAGCATCTCTTCGTTCTCGAGAAATGCCAAAACGCGGTCGATCGTATATCGCAAGAGGTTAAGTCCCGTCTTCTGCTGAAATCCGAAGAACGTCGCGTCAAAGAACTGTTCGAGATCAGCCCTCGTGTGCGCGAAACCGTTTGAAATAGTCGAGAGAACGTGCATGCGAAGTGCCGTTTCCGTTCCAAGTTTTGAAATAACGTCTTCGGCCTCGCTGAGAATATAGTGGTCTGCGAGCGCCTCACACTCACCCGGCGATTTCGCGATGAGAACTGCCTCCCCGTACGCGTCGAATCCAGGCCTCCCCGCGCGACCGGCCATTTGCTTGTATTCGAGCACGGGAATGTCCGTCATGCCGTAGTTCGCGTCGTAACGCTTGTAATCTCTGATAACGACCCTTCGGGCAGGAAGGTTGAGTCCCGACGCAAGAGTGGGCGTCGAGACGATGACCTTAATAAGGTTGGCGCGGAACCACGTTTCGACGAGTTTCCGGTGGTCGCTGAGAAGGCCGGCGTGGTGAAATGCCGCCCCGTGGCTCACGCAGTAAGCGAGCTTCTCAGCAATCCCAGTCTCCCCGTGGATTTTCGCAGCAAGCTCCTTGCACTCGAAATCCCGCTGTGACCGGAGCGTCGTTGCCACTCTCTTTGCAAGGCTTTCGGCATTTCTCCGTGTATTGACAAAGATCAAGCATTGGCCGCCTTCTCGCAGAGTATCGATGGCAAGTGCAATCGCTGGGTCGGTGGCGCCATCTGAAACGGCTTTTTTCACAATGCCGCGCGGTGGCGCGTCGTGTACGAAAGCGATAACGGCGCGCTCAGGAAGATAAAGGCCCTCGTGAAGTGCGACGGGCCTCCAGTCGCTTCTTATGAGTTGCGCGTCAAGCCAGGCTGCCACATCGTCGGCATTGGAGACCGTTGCACTGAGCGCGAGAATTTGAGCTGTCGGATTGAGTCTCTTAAGCTTAGTGAGCGTTACTTCGAGTGTTGGACCGCGATCTATCGAGTCCAACAAGTGTATCTCGTCCGCGACGACGACGCTAAGCGCCTGCATCCACGAAACGCCGTTTCGCAGCAGTGAATCGGCCTTCTCCGAAGTGGTGACTATGATATCGTTGCGTCCCAAATTGTCATCACGAACGTCGTAGTCTCCCGTTGATATCCCGACTCGAACGCCAGACGCGGCAAATAGCGAGAACCGGTCGAACTTCTCCGAAGCGAGCGCTCTCAGGGGGACGATGTAAAGGCATTTGCCGCCATTGGCGATCGAATTGAGCATCGCGAATTCCGCGAGCAGCGTCTTGCCGGAAGCAGTGGGCGTCGCGACGACCATACTCGCGCCGTTGAGCAGCCCGCAATCCAATGCCTCGGCTTGCGGCGGATAGAGCTCAGTGAAGTCAAGCCGAGTGTAAAAACGCGTAATCTTCTCTGGTAAATCCGTTACGTCCATGCTGCTCCAGGTAACCCATATGAGCCGTCCGATATTAATACCGTTCTCAGCAGTTCCTGCGCCAGAGGAGCATGAGCGATGAGAGCCGCAGCCGCGAAGGCCGACGGTCGTTAGACCACCCTCTATACCGGCGCTGTCAGCCATTGGTAAGCGCCCGTTCGCTCATTCGTGTAAAAAAGCGAGACTAATAACCGTTACAAAAAAAGCATCCTAAGGTCGTTAACAGGTTCCTCTTCGCGACATATCCAACGTGTCTCTTTTTCCACAGAACCAACACGCTCACGATAAGCGTGAGACAACCCATGCATCGACCCTTTCTGTGGAACGACCGAGATTCCGTTAACGACCTTAGTAATTTAAGACCGAGGCAATGAATTATACAGCCAGTAGCTATTTTAAGATTTATAACAACTTTAGTTTGTTACTCCGCGCACGCCCACACGAAAGCGTCGCGCCGGGAGCTTGCGAGCAGGAATGGCCAGCGCTTTTAAACTTCAAGTACCGCTTGCAGATTGCCGATACGTACCAGAAAGCTTTCGATCTTCTCGACGCACGAGTTGTCTTCTACGACTTTGTGCAGAATTTGGACGGTGGCAACCGGAGTTGCCTTGCACAATTCGCATCTCTTCGAACGCGCTCTCCGCCCCTTGATGATCCGGGGTGCAAACGAACGCGACACGAGTAAATCGCTTTCTCTTGCGCGAGATGTACGCCCGCATAGGACTTGATACGGTTTGGACCCATATTGGCGTGCCAACGATCGTGAGATCCCCCGCGCAGGATCTTTTTTCGTGCTTTTGATGGCCGCGGACTTTTTCAGCACCGCCTCCTCGCGTGAAAGGCCGTACCCCGAAAATCGCTTCGGCCCTCTCTGGCGACGATCTCCTCGACGTCTCGCGAGAGGGCTCGCGCGATCGTTTCAGCCACCTTTCTGGTGATTCCCGTGCGAGAATAAAAAACGACGAGCGTTTTCATCGACAGTTATTCCGTGGCGCCAGGCTTGACTGTTTCATTTCCTGTGTAGTCACGACCTCCGCAGCTGCAGAAACTCCGTCCTGTTGCGGAGAGATGGCGAAAGATACAAATGTTTATTGGCCGCCTTTGGAGTAGTAGACTTGAGTTTTCGCATGCGAACGCCGATCAGTTTGTAGACGGCGGGCGCGTCTATCGAGGTGCACGGAACGTGATCTTTGATCTGCACATTCACTCAAAATACTCGGGCGATTGTACGATGGCGCCGGCCACAATTCTCAAGGTCGCACAGAAACTTGGATTGAACGGCATTGCCGTCGCGGATCACTTGACTATCAAGGGCGCAGTTGAGACGCGCAGGTTGAACGACGATCCTGATTTTTTGGTCATCGTCGGCGCAGAAATTGAAACGGCGAACAAGGAGGACCTGATCGGTTTGTTTCTCACAGAGGAAATTGAGTCCAGAAACACTGTGGACGTAATCACCGAGGTCAAAGCGCAAGGTGGCATCGTTTTTTGGGCGCATCCATTCCGAGTTGGGAAGAACCTATTGCGCCCCGAGGCGATTGAGCGACTCGATCTCATTGAGGGATTCAATTCGAAAACGAGCGCCTCGCGCAACGCGCTTGCGCAACGGCTCGCCCGTCAATATGATAAACCCGTCATAGGGACCAGCGACGCGCACCAGGCCGCGGAAATAGGAAATGGCAAAACGCTGATACGTTGCGCTGATTTTGGCGCGACCAGGGAATCGCTTGCTTGCGGGAAGACGCAGATAGTTGACTCTCACTTGTCCTATGATTACCTATACGATATGCTTTGAGGATCCATAGTCCGTTTCGCCAACGTTTTTCGTTTGACAGCAAGAAAAGGTTTCGTGACAACGGTTCCAGCGTGATGGGGGCTGCACGCATAAAAGCGCTCTGTCCTTTACGCTGCTTAATTCCGCGAATCAATCACGTTTAATAATGAAAAACTACAAATAGGAGTGAAGCACAAAAACTGTTGATTAAACTTAGTGAGGTGACCAGCCAAATCAGACCGGACAGCACAACATCGAAACTGTTTTATTGCGTAAGTATTGGTCATTTCGACCAAGTAAGCGAGTCGGCCGTCGATTTGGAGATGGCCGATGCATCTTACACAAGGTTGATTTAAATAGTTTTTTTTTGACAAAGGCGCAAGGTGGCACTAATCTTTTTTTCGTGCAGCATTTGTCGCGATTTTGTTCGTGTTAACTCGAATAGACTTTAAACAAAAAATATGGAGCAGAGAAGCTCTGATTCTCTACTCATCGCGTGTCGGCGTTCTGATTAAGTCAGTTCGAATGAGTTGATTATTCGCTGTGCCTGTGCTACTACGTGTCGTAGTCGCTTGAAATGGCTTTGTAGGTTACGACATATCCCGTGTTATTGTTTACCAGCCAGATTTGTGTCTCTTTGACTGATGTATTAGTTACACTTGTCGCGCTGATCTGCTGAGGAATGATTCCTTGGAAAACGATTTGGTATGCAGGCTGGCCAGCGAATGTCAAATTGGTCTCATTAAGAATCGTAAAGTTCTTGTAAAACCCTGTGCTGCTGTTACTTTTTAAAGCGCGTTCAAGTTGAAACCTACGAAATCGCTGAGTTGTTGACGACGGAGAGTGAGTACGTGCCCACGTTAACACCGTCAACTTTCGAATTAGGATTCACATAGACATATATCTGCACTGGGCTAGATGGATTGGTTGACGTATCTACTTTGAGCGAAGTTGGATACGTAATATTAAAACCAGTACCACTTGAAAAAGTCGTGTTGTTGCCACTCGTCGTGGCGCTCTCTGGGATCGGAGTCGGAGACGGGCTCGTAGTCGTCGTGCAGCCGGCCGCCGTCACCGCCAGCGTCATCAGCGCTGCGATCACGAGCGCCGTAATTAGATTGCGATTATCCGCGGAATCAGCTCTCGCGAATATGGAAAGCTTCTAGACAATAATGGTTTGCATCTTCACCAAGGGCTGATTCGACGTGCGTCATCCACGAGCAACCGATGAACCGGTTGGTTTCGTGTCAGCTCGCTTCAATGCAGGGACAAGTCGCAGCTGCTCGTTCACTTGGCCCCCCAATAAGTCTTTATTCGAAAAGGAACTTCAATGATGATGAGCAATCGCAAATCGTTACACGTTGCGATGTTTCACGGTTTTGGAAGCTGCGCTTGGGACACCGATTTCGCAGCCTGCCACCTCGGTGGACGCATGGTGAACGAGACAATCAAATATTCAAAGAGGCTAGACGTGCTGCCGCCCTACGTTTTCGCCCAAATAGATACGCTAAAGGCAGAAAAGGAGGCACAGGGAATCGACGTCATCGATCTTGGAGTGGGAGACCCAGACCAGCCAACGCCGCCTCATATCATAGATTCGCTCGTGCGCGCCGCGCACAACGATGCGAACCATCGGTACCCGTCCTCTGAAGGTATGCTCGCATTTAGAGAGGCCGTGAGTGCCTGGTACGCAAAGAAAGGTATCGCCGTGGATCCAGCGCGTGAAGCCTCTGCACTGATCGGATCGAAGGAAGGCATAGCGCATCTTCCCTTGGCATTTATCAACCGAGGAGATAAAGTCCTTGTTCCCGATCCCGCGTATCCCGTGTACCGGATAGCCACTATCATGGCTGATGGCAAGCCAATAAGCATGCCACTCACTGCTGACAACGGGTTCTTGCCTGATATTGACAAGGCGGTGACTGATGCCAAGTTGCTCTTCATCAACTATCCGAACAATCCGACAGCCGCTGTCGCTGACAGTGGCTTTTTTAGAGCCATCGTCGATTACGCCTCTGACAACGATATTATCGTCTGCCACGATGCAGCGTATTTAGAGTTGACTTATGACGGCTACGCAGCTCCGTCGTTTCTCTCCACACCAGGGGCAATGGATGTCGGAATCGAAATCGGCAGCCTCTCCAAAACGTACAATATGACCGGCTGGCGAATTGGGTTTGCAGTAGGAAACGCCGACGTCATAGCCGGCCTCAGAAAAGTCAAATCGAACCTGGATTCAGGCGCATTCCAAGCGGTACAGGAAGCAGGGATCTCAGCTATGACGGGGCCACAGGACACGGTTGACGTGCTCAAGAAACTCTATTCAGAGCGCAGAGACGCACTGGTCGATGGCCTCAGGAACATCGGCTGGTCCGTGGACAAGCCGAAGGCAACGTTTTACGTCTGGGCTCCCGTGCCAGACGGAAGCTCCTCCCTCGAGTTTTCAATGCGACTTCTAAACGCCGGAATTGTCGCAACGCCAGGCAGTGGCTTCGGGGACCACGGGGAGGGCTACATCAGATTCGCGTTGACGGTGCCCGTCAGCACGATCGAGGAGGCAGTGACGCGGCTCCAGGAGGTCCTCTAATGGATTTTGGCACCCGCGAACATCTTGGCGAGAAGAACGGCCACCTCATCATTGGGGGCGCCGACGCCGTTGAGCTCGCACTGAAGCACGGCACGCCGCTCTATGTCACTGATGAGGGGCGCATTCGAAGCAACTACCGGCGCTTCGCGGCCGCGTTCCCCGATGCGGACGTATACTACGCTGTGAAGGCGAATGGCCACATAGCGATCCTACGCATACTCGCGCAAGAAGGTGCCGGCGCCGATGTATTCTCCGACGGTGAGCTGTATGCTGCCCTCCTTGCAGGGATCCGACCCGGCCGCATCCTCTTCAATGGAAACGCTAAAACGGACGTCGAACTTGCAATGGCGTGTGAAACCGGCGTGAGGGTGTCCGTCGACTCACCTGATGAGCTCCGAGCGCTCGCACGAATTGCCTCAGACGCAGACAGAGAGGTCGAAATCGCATTTAGGGTCAATCCCGACGTATCCCCTGTGACTCACCCCAAGATCGCAACGGGCCTGGCACAATCCAAATTTGGAATCCCCACCACTCAGGTGCTTGCGTGCTACGCTGAGGCGCTCTCACTTGAAGGTGTCCGGCCTGTTGGCATTCATTGCCATATCGGTTCACAGATTCTCGAGCTTAGCCCCTTCGCAGAGATGATGACGCGGATGATGGATCTCGTTGAAAAGCTCAGCAACGACCTTGAGCTCGAACTCGATTTCGTTGACATCGGCAGCGGACTGGGCATACCGTACGCCGGGACGGCTCCAACCCCAATTGACCTCGCGAACGTGATTCTGCCGATCTTCACGGAACGTACACGCGCGCTGGGGGTGCGCCCCAAGCTCGTGCTTGAACCGGGAAGATACGTCGTGGGTGACGGCGCAATTCTACTCTGTGCGGTAAACACCGTCAAGGAGGCGCATAGCACTTTCGTCGGCGTTGACGCCGGGTTTAATCTACTGCTCCGGCCGACCCTGTATGAGTCGTACCACGAGGTGATCGTCGCTAATAAACTCGATAAAACACCCGATCACGTGTACACGGTCGTTGGCCCGATATGCGAAAGCGGCGACATACTGGCAAGAGATAGACGTCTTCCACACGTTGAAAAAGGGGACCTAATCGCTATACTCGACACAGGCGCGTACGGGTTTGCCATGAGCTCTCAGTACAACGGACGCGCGCGCGCTGGTGAAGTCCTCGTTAGCGCGGGCGAAGCAGAAATCATTCGAAGGCGCGAAACCTACGACGATCTCTTGATCGGGCAGCGTATTCCGCCGCGCCTGCTATGAGGGGGGTGCTATGAGGGCGATAGAGTTCGTCAAGATGCACGGTAATGGGAACGACTTCGTCGTCATTGACGAGACCGAGAAAGTGACCATCAAAAACAAAGCGAGTTTTGCCATAAAGACGTGTGATCGTCGGTTTGGCATAGGCGCCGATGGGATCCTTTTCGTGTCGCGGCCTGCGGGGGTCGATCTCGGCATGCGATTGCTTCAGCCTGACGGTTCTGAAGCGGAGATGTGCGGAAACGGCATTCGTTGTCTGGTCATTTACGCCGTCGATGCCGGATATGTGAAGCGCGGCAGGGTCACGGTGAAAACAAAGGCGGGGGTTCGCGAGGTCACTGCTAAGAAAAGCTCGGTAATTGTCGATATGGGCAAGCCTCAGTTTGCCCGCTTAGTGATACCAGCTCTGGGGACTGGCGATCAATTCATCGAAACTATGCACGGGGTTGTGGTTTCTGCGGTCAACACCGGCGTCCCTCATGCGGTGATCTTTGACGATCAAGCTGACGTCGACGTGCACGACCTAGCAGTAAAGATTCGGTTTGATCCCGTGTTCCCTCAAGGAGCCAACGTCAATTTTGTGAAAGTCGATGGTAATGCGCTTGTTGTTCGGACGTACGAGCGCGGCGTGGAACGTGAGACTCTCAGCTGCGGCACCGGTGCTGTCGCAGCCGCGGCTGTCGCGAATCAGATGGGTCTCGTAGACACTCGGGTCACCGTCAAAACGTTAGGAGGTTCTTTGAAAATCACTTTGAAGAACGATCGCGCCCTGATGGAGGGGCCGGCGGAAACGGTCTTTAAGGGCATCTATTTCCTAAAAAAGGTTAAGCATCGGAGAGTCCTTGATCCGTAATATTAAAATACGCGGTTGTCTCGAGCGGCATTATTGAATGTTTCTTCAATATCGCACATCGCCGTTCCGAGTGAGTTTTTACGAACTGTAAAACGATGGCGGAGACGTTATCAAGCAAATACCCAGCAACAGGCAGCACCTGCTTGGTGTCGGTGTCGACATACACCTGATTGGTTACCACAACGGCCAGGTCATACTTTTTAGCTAAACCGAGCAGCAAAAGAACTTGATTGACGAAGGCGTGTCGCGACCTAATTTCTTTGTCTTTTGCCTGTTCGAGCCGATAGTACGTGGTCACGGCGTCGAAAATGATAAGCCCTACACTTTCCTTCGCTATTTTCTTGATATTACGCAGCGTAGCCAGCTGCTGGTCGAAGCTTTTCACCTCGAAAACGAGCAGTTTTTGGCTGAGCGGTACAGTGTCTGTTGCAGCGATCTGAGCGAAGCGTTCGCTTGGGAATGGACCAGAGGCGACAAATATCACGCGCTTTTCGCGTCTTATGACGTTCGCAGCTAGCTGTATGCATAGGCTGGTCTTCCCACTTCCCGGCTCTCCATAGATGTGCGACACGACTCCTGTCGCAAAGCCGCCGCCGATGAGAGAATCGATGCCGCGGCAGGTACTTGGATAAAGCGTCACTGTTCACTTCCTTAAAGCAAATCTAACCTCAAAAACAACGCAAAGCCGCTTGCTATGGCATTATAGAGAGTTAGAGTTATAAACTTTCGTTCCACAATAAAAACAGGAGGAGCAAAGATCTACATAGCCCTAGCAACCACGGACTTCGCACTCTACCAGGACATCACCAAAGAGCTTCGCGAAAAGAGGCTCAAATTTGTAACTGTTGCGCCAAGCGAAGCTATAGGACGCGAAGTTGGCGTGGTGATTACTTCTGACAAAGAGGCGGGCGCGATCTGCTTTCCGAATGTCGTTATCGCGTCTGATCCCGAGATGGCAGTCAGCGAAGCGATGCGACGTCTCAGGAACACCGGCGTGCCTGAACGTGCCGTCATAGGGATCGATCCAGGAGATGAACCCGGGATTGCCGTCGTCGCGAATGGTATCGTTGAAGCGGTTTACCGTGTCCCTTTAAAACAGGCTTCGAAGATTGTGGAGCGCATTCAGCAGACCTATCCTGATATCCTCGTAAGAATTGGAAACGGAGCACGCCTGACGAGCACGTACTTAGCAAACGCCTTAATTTCGCACGGCATCGCCGTTGAGTTCGTCGATGAAAACGGAACTTCGCCTTACCTGGGGAAGGGCACGGCAGGAATCGCGATTTCAGATATCGTTGCCGCCATCAACATCGCATCCACGCAAGGCACCCCTGCGGGACATCAAGACGTACTCCCTTCGAAGGGTGAGATCCGGCTGATTCAAGAGAGGACCAGAGAGCTCTCTGAAGGTCGAACAACAATTTCGCGAAATCTTGCCCAACGGGTAGCAAAAGGCGAAATAACGATAAGTCAAGCTCTCGCGGAACATGCGGGAGCAGGCGAGAATAAAACGCACTAGTTGCCGAGTCGATCCCAAGCCTCCTGCTCAGCCATCCTCATAACACGCTTAACAGGGATATTTAGCTTCTTGGCAAGCGCACTTGCATCGTCAAATTCGGCGGCAACGTTGAGTATAGTCCCGTGCTGATCTGTCGCGACTTTTACGTTGATCGCGTGGGATTCATTGCCTATGCGCACCGTTACGGGCTCAAAACGCCTCAATGTCTTGATTCTATGATGTGTAGGCGTGATTCGCACCCCTAAGCTGCCAGTTTCTTTAATGATCGTCTTTGCAAGTCGGTGCGATTCAGCGGGTCGGGCGATCACTTGGATAATGTGTCCAGTTCTGCTTTTTTTCCCCGTCGTAGGTATTATTGCCACGTCGAGCGCGCCAATTTCGAGGAGCCCCTCTATGAGGCTTCCGAGCACCTCCCCTGTGACATCATCAACGTTGGTTTCAAGCACCTGGACATCATCGAGCAGCAGTTCTTCATTGACCTGGCCGAGCGTGGCACGCAGGACGTTTGCGTGAAGGTAGTTTCGAGACCCAGCGCCGTACCCCACGCGCTCGATGGTCATTTGTGGCAAGAAAACGTCCGAAATTCCGGTGAAAAATGCAAGTATTGCCGCACCTGTCGGGGTGAGCAGTTCGCCTTCAACGGGCCCCCCTCTGGTTATCAGGTGGTATTTGGAGAGTATGGCAGTAGTCGCAGGAGCGGGTACGGGCAGATGCCCGTGATCAGTCTCTACAGACCCCCCGCCCACGCATATCGGAGCCGTGAATACGGAGTTAACCTGGAGTTGTGAAACAGCAGTGCAGGCGCCGATCACATCTGCAACGGCATCTTGAGCGCCCACGCGGTGGAATACGAGCTCATCTGTGTGAACTCCGTGCACGGCTGCCTCTGCCTCTGCTAGGATCCCAAATATCGCGCTCGCGTCAGCGAGTATCGATGAATTGATCCCGCATGATTGAATCGCGTCGATGAGTTCCAGGTACGAGCGTGACCCGTCGTGTGCGATCACGTTGACGCGTACTGCCCGTATCCCAGACTTTTGCACCTGGCAGATCTGGACCTCGACGCCCGCGGCTTCCATGTTCTCCCGAACGGCGGATGCGTCCGCGCCAAGATCGATGAGGCAGCCGGTCAGCATATCTCCCGAAGCGCCGGAAAAAGGCTCAAATGCAAGTATGGTCATATTATGCAATTAGGGTTCTTTTAGCCACCCTTATATATCACCATGTTATCATATAAGCTTAGGTTCTGATCGCATGCCGCAAGAGGCCCAGCTAAAAGTCGCCAAAGCGTATCCGAACGATTCTGGCAGAGGTATCGCTCGACTCGACCCAGACACACTTCTGAAGCTTCAGCTATCTCCCGGAGAAATCATTGAGATCGTTGGCAAGACTAGTACCGCTGCAAAAGTCTGGCGGGCCGATCGTCAGGATTGGCACGAGGGCATCATACGGATAGATGGTTTCATTCGTCAAAACGCAGGCGTCGGGATGGGGGAGCGCGTTCTTGTGCGCAAGCCAAAGGTGAACGAAGCGCAGAAAGTTGTGCTTGCTCCTCCTGAGGGGAGTGTTGCCCAACCGCTTGCCGAGATGACGGAGAGCGTGCACCGTCAGCTGCTCAAGCGCCCTATGGTTCAGGGGGACGTCGTGCCCATTATGAGTGTCGCGTCACACCCGCTCTTGCGGGTGCCGGGTCAAGCCGTGCCTCTTGTCGTCGTCAATACGAGTCCGCTCGGCGTAGTATTCATCACTGAGCGGACCCAACTTGATCTAAGGGATAAGCCCGTCAAAGGGTTTGAATCCGTGCGAGCTACTGGCATCTCGTACGAAGATATCGGGGGCCTAGGCGACGAGATACAGCGCATACGAGAGATGATCGAACTTCCTGTAAAGCATCCCGAAGTCTTCCAAACCCTTGGCATAACGCCACCGAGCGGCGTGCTGCTTTACGGCCCCCCTGGTACTGGCAAGACGCTCATTGCAAAAGCCGTTGCGAATGAATCGGGCGCGACCTTCTATTCGATAGCAGGGCCTGAGATTATGAGTAAGTACTACGGGGAAAGCGAGCAAAGACTGCGTGAAATCTTCGAGGAAGCCCGCGAGCGCACTCCCTCGATTGTATTTATCGATGAGCTTGATTCAATCGCGCCGAAGCGCGAAGACGTAACCGGAGAAGTCGAGCGACGCGTTGTGGCGCAGCTGCTTACCATAATGGATGGGCTTGAAGAGCGGGGCGAAATAATAATAGTCGGAGCGACAAACAGGGTTGAAGCGATAGATCCCGCTTTGAGGCGTCCGGGGCGGTTCGACAGGGAGATTGAAATATCGGTGCCGGATTATAGCGGCAGAGAGGAGATACTACAGATTCACACGCGGGACATGCCGCTCGCCAGCGACGTCGAGCTTGAAACGCTAGCGAGCATCACCCACGGCTTTGTGGGAGCAGATCTTCTCTCGCTCACGAAAGAGGCGGCGATGCGTGCCTTGAGGAGATACATGCCAGAAATCGACCTCGACAAGGAGATTCCGGCAGAGATCCTCACTAAAATGGAAATCACTAACGAGGATTTCAGCGAAGCGTTTCGAGAAATTCAGCCGAGTGCCCTCCGTGAAATCCTTGTCGAAATTCCTGATACCACCTGGAGCGACGTAGGCGGGCTTGAGGAAGCGCGGCAGGAGTTGATCGAAGCGATAGAATGGCCTCTGAAAGAGCCCGGATCATTCAGAAGAATGGGTATTAAGCCGCCCCGAGGCATCTTGCTCTTCGGACCGCCAGGGACTGGTAAGACCCTCATCGTCAGAGCGGTGGCTAATGAAACTGAAGCGAACTTCATAAGTGTGCGGGGCCCAGAGCTGATGAGTAAATGGGTCGGCGAATCAGAGCGTGCAGTAAGGAGTATTTTTAAGAAGGCGCGACAAGTGGCGCCTGTTGTTGTTTTCCTCGACGAACTCGATGCGCTCGCCCCGATGAGAGGCGTAGAAGACACGTCACGGGTCTCGGAACGAGTCGTGAACACTCTGCTGACGGAGCTTGACGGATTGCAAGATCTCAAGGACATTGTCGTGATCGCCGCTACGAATCGGCCTGACATAGTGGATCCGGCGCTCTTACGTTCAGGACGATTCGACCGAATGATACTCCTTGGGGCGCCTCAGAAGAGTGCCCGAGTATCAATCTTGAATATCCACACGCGGACAATGCCTCTCTCGAATGACGTTGACATCGAAGAGCTTGCGGATCTTACGGAGTGGTACGTGGGCAGCGACCTAGAGACTCTCTGCAAAGAAGCGGCAATGCTCGCGCTACGAGAGGCGATGGACATAAGTTCCATTGAAATGCGGCACTTTAGAGAAGCACTCAAAAAAGTACGGCCGGCGATTGACGAACACACGATGCAATACTACGAGCAGATAAAACAGAAATTTGCAGGGGGGCGACCTGCTGAGCCGACGACGCACATAAGCTATCAGTGAGCGCCGGGCACAAGAAACCCTTTATATGATAAGTACATAGCAAGCAAAGATGAAGAAGGAGATATTCGCTAAGAATCTGTCTAATAAGCAAGTAATGGGGAGCGATGGTACAGACATCGGCACGCTCTATGACCTCATTGTAGATGGGAACACAGGCGATATCCTTGATCTCAAAGTGAAGCCCGATCCCGACCTGAATCTGCAGGAGTTTCGGACAGAAAACGACTTTATATTTCTACCATTTGACGCGGTCAGGGCGATAAAGGATTACATCGTCGTCGATAGAAAGTTAATCAAACAGCCGCAGTGATCTCAGGAAACGATGCAGCGCCCGTTTGAGACGAGTCTCGCAGATTGTGGCTGAAAATTGTCGCGTTGGCTCATGGCTTTTGTCATGATTGATTAAGATCGTTGACGTGCAGTGACGTTACTGAGCGGGGCGAAAACTTACATAAAAAGAGGCACGCGTAATAATCCATAAAAGCTTTGCGGCACGTAATCGGACTAAAAAGCGGTTGTAAAGCCTCTCCATAAGCCGATTACGCATCGCAGCGCTCAAAAGGCTCATATCAAGCATCGCGCTTGCAAAGTTTTCGGTGGGTAGGAAGTTCTTATCGGACGTGCAAGACTATTGACTCGACAGGATGCGACTAGATGAAAAGAGCAGCGTATTCGGTACCTCGCGCGCCATTCTGTTTTTTGGTTGCGGCTGCCGGATGCACAGTAACCTTCAAATCTTCTAATCAGACAGTCGAGCAGCATTGTCACCTGTCATTCGCGAATAAGACTGCTAACAGCCTTCAAGGTATTCCTGACTTAGTGAAGAGAGAGCGCAAAAAAGCCAGAGTAGGGGAATGAAATGCAAGTCGACGATTTAATGAGTGCGCCTGTATACACAGTTTCACCTGATGATACTGTCAGTCACGTGAAAAATGTTATACTTAAGCACAAAGTGGGCAGGGTAGTAGTGGCGTATGAGGGGGCTCTTGTCGGGGTTATCGCCAAATACGACCTCGCGAAGATGCTCGAGTCGTCAGAGGCGGGTTGGCGAAGGAGACATCAAGATCGCGCCTTAGCCAAGACCATAATGTCTGAGAATCCGCTCACTACTTTACCTGAGACGTCAATCGTGAATGCGGCTCAGGAGATGATAGCAAACGGGATCGGCTGCCTTCCAGTAGTAAAAGATGGCGAACTGGTTGGCATCTTCACTGAGACTGATTTGGTAACCTATTTTGCAACCACAGACTCGAGAGTGCAGGTCAAGACTATAATGACCGCTTCCTTTCTCACGTGCCACCGCCACCATTCTATCAACCACGTGTTGCGCGACATGGAAACCAACCACGTTTTTCGGACGATCGTTCAGGAAGGGAACGGCGTTCCTGTTGGCATAATTACGCATACTAATCTAACTTTTGCCAAAGAGCCGTTTGTGAGTTCAAAAGACGTTGTGATGGTGAGAAAGGCCGAACACGCAGGCGTGCAAAAAAATCGATATGTGCGAAAAGTGCTCGAAGTTGCAGAAGACATCATGTCAGAGCCGCTCATAACGATCGGCAGTAATTCAAGAGCAGTGGCCGCCGCCCGATTGATGATTGCGAAACGAATAGATGCCATTCCTGTCGTCAGAGAGGAGTCGGTCGTGGGCGTTATATCGAAAACCGACATCGTTAAGAGGATGGTAGAATAAGGTGACTGTCTGTTTGGCTTGATCAACGACG
>Ga0208034_1000146_pt1 | contig 67101 bp, 58 predicted proteins | sample June2015DPH_8_10_FD_184699 | JGI IMG/M metagenome (GOLD analysis project Ga0208034, IMG submission 184699) | Peatland microbial communities from SPRUCE experiment site at the Marcell Experimental Forest, Minnesota, USA - June2015DPH_8_100... | ecosystem: Environmental > Terrestrial > Soil >...
GCCAGGTGCTGTGGGGCGAACGCGTCGGACTGGAGCCCGTCGGCGATGGCTTGTTCACGGTCTACTTCGCTCACCTGCCGCTGATCGGCTTCGACGCTGGTCGCGGTAAGCTGGTTCCGCTGAGCAATCCCGGCTGGCAGAAGCACCCATTTTGGGGTCGAGGGCAAGCTTGCCCTCGACCCCAAGACAAAAACAAAAACCTTCCTGAGAAGGAAGAAGTGTCAGGGATGTGCCCGGTCTGAAATGTCAGGAATCTGCCCGGCCGTACACATGGCTGCTCGATTATCGTGCCTGCCGTGGACTCTGATGGTTTCCGGAGCGCCGAATCCAGCCATCACGCCTTGCCTCGCGCGGCAAGTTTCAATGGTCCGGTTTCTGCACTCTGCTTTGGATTTCCGATCCCTGACCCCTGACATCTGAACCCTGTCTGTCGTCCAGAAACGACTGCAGAATCAGTGTCGCCGCCACCTGGTCGACGACTTTGCGGTGCGCTTGCCGTGCGTGGCCAGCCTTGTAGAGAATTTCGTGCGCATCGCGGGTGGTGAGCCGCTCATCCCACAGGTGAATGGGCAGGCCCGTGAGTTCGCCCAGCTCAGCGGCAAAGGCCTGAGTTTTGGCAGCGCGGGGACCCGCATCGCCGGAGAGCTGCAGCGGGTTACCGACGACGATCCCCGCCACGCCGAATCGGCGGCAGAGTCGGGCCAGCGAGCGCAGGTCGTCACGCCGGTTGGCGCGGCGCTCCAGCGTGAGCACCGGTTGGGCGGTCAGCCCGAGCTCGTCTGAGACGGCCACCCCGATGCGGCGGGCGCCGACATCGAGGCCGAGATAACGGGGACGAAGGGCTGAATCCACTAGATTGCTCCTCCCATTCAGCTTACGGCTTTGAGTCACCCCGAGCTCAGCGGCGTCTTCAGGCGGGTACGGCAGGGGTTCTTGCCCGGTACAATCGAGGGATAGAGGAATACGGGCAGGAGTTTTCGTGTCCATAGTCTTCAGGGAAGGGTCCACAACGGCAGGATGGCTCGACGCATTCGGAGAGGCGGGAAAAAGAAGAGATCCGGTGCGGCAGCTCTCTTGCTGGGGATGATGCTGGTTGTAGCACTCGGGGCAGGGGCGGCGTGGCTTGTCCTTACGCCCTATGGGCCGGAGACAGAGACCTTCGTCAATATTGCGCCTGGCTCGTCCGCTACACGGATTGGGCGCCAAATGGAAGCGGCCGGCGTGGTTCGAAGCCGCTATGCATTCGATCTGGTGCGTTTGTTCCGGCAGGGAAGGCCGCAAGCGGGAACCTATCGGTTTGATCATCCTGCGCCCGTCACCGAGGTTTATGCGCGGATCGCCCGCGGCGACGTATTCACCATCGCTGTGACGGTACCGGAAGGGGCAAACATCTTGGAGATCGCCGCACGCGTGGAGCAGGCTGGGCTGGGAAGCGGACAGAGCATTCTGGCGGCAGCGAGCCAGACGAATCTGATCGCCGACCTGGACCCGGGAGCTAAGAGCCTGGAAGGCTACCTGTTTCCGGATACATACCGTTTCCCGCCCACCGTCACGGCAACGCAGATTGTTGCCACCATGGTGCGGCGGTTCCGCGCAGAGGGGGAGCGACTGGGGTTAAGCGAAAACGTGCATCGGGTAGTGACCATAGCGTCGCTGGTGGAACGCGAAACGGCCGTGGATGCTGAGCGGCCGCTGGTGGCCAGTGTGTTTGAAAACCGGCTGGCCAAAAACATGCCCCTGCGCACCGACCCTGCGGTGATTTACGGGCTGGAGATCGAGGGGCTCTGGCGGGGCACGATCCACGAGAGCGACCTGACGCGCGACACGCCCTACAACACCTATCTGCACCTCGGGCTACCGCCTGGGCCTGTGTGCAACCCGGGCATCTCGTCGCTGCGCGCCGCCATGGATCCGGCCAAAACCAAATATCTTTACTTTGTTGCCGCTGGAACCGACGCTCAGGGGCATTCCCTCTTTGCCGAGACACTGGATGAGCACAACCGCAACGTTGCCGGCTATCGGAAAGCGCAGAAGAAGGCAGGGGGAAGATGAGCATTCCGCGTCGCATCGTCTGCCCGGCGGCAGTGGCTCTTCCGCTTCTGCTTGCAGGGTGTTCTTACATCCTGCCAACAAGGCGGCACCTGCCCGTGCCAAAGGCTCCGGCGCTCGTGCAAACGGCGACCACGCCGGAACTGGTGAAACAACTGGACGAGCGGTGGAATGCGTTGAACTCCCTTACGGCGACGGTTGAGATCTACGCCACCCAGACGAAGACCACCCAGGGCCTTGAAAAAGATTTCCCCTCATGCCGCGGATACATCCTAATGCGCAAGCCAAAGATGCTGAGAGTGTTTGGAACATACTTCGGCCTGCACATCTTCGATATGGTCAGCGATGGCAATCGCTTTACGCTGGTCATGCCTACAAAGAATACGGTCATTGAGGGCTCGAACGCCGTAACAGAAAAATCCGATAATCAGCTCGAGAACCTTCGCCCCGATTTTTTCCTTGACGCGATCGCAGTGCGCGGTTTGAGCCCCGACAACGAATACATGGTGTCGACCGATACGGAGACGGTTGAGGACGCTGCCAAAAAACACCTATACACAATGCCGGAGTACATTCTGAATGTGATGCAGCCGAAGACGGGCGCGGAAAAACTGCCGGTGCGCGTCATCACGTTCCATCGCGACGATCTGCTCCCCTACGACCAGACCATCTACGACAGCCAGGGAAATCCGGAGACGTTCATTTACTACAGCAACTACACCGAGTTCAGTGCCGGCCGGTACCCGTCGAAAGTGACGATCAAGCGGCCGCAGGAGGGAATCCAACTGGTGCTCGATGTCATACGGGTGGAAGAGAATGTCGATATTCCGGAGAGCCAATTCGAGTTGAAGATTCCGGAAGGCGCGACCGTCAAAAACCTGAAGTAGTGCGTCGCTGGTTAGCACTGGGGCAACTTTATTGCTTGGCGCCGTGTTCCTGCAGCACTTTCGTCGCGTCGGGGTGCTGCTCGTTGATTGCCCAATGCAGCGCCGTGTTGCCGTCCTTGCCTTTGGCATTGATGTTGGCGCCTTTGGACAGCAACAACTGCAACACCTCAGTCTGGCCCATATCGGCCGCCTGGATCAGCGGCGTCCAACCGTTTTTATCTTTGGCCTCGATATTGGCGCCTTTCGCCAGCAGGAGCGCCACAACATCGGTTTTGCCGCGCCCGGCTGCTTCAATCAGAGCGGTATCGCCCTCGTTGGGATAGGCGCTGGCTTTGGCCTCGATGTTGGCGCCTGCGTCCAGCAACGCCTGCACAGCATCGGCCTTTCCCTCATAAGCCGCTTCGATCAGCGCTTTGGCTCCATCTTTGTCTTTTGCCTCAATGTCGGCCTTCTTTTCGAGCAGCAGCTTCAAAACATTTACCTGGCCGGCCCTGGCCGCGCAGATGAGCGCTGTATCGCCGTTTTCGTCCTTGGCTTCGATCCCGGCGCCCTTCGCGAGCAGTAACTCAACCGCTCCGAGATTGCCCTGGCTGGCCGCTTCAGGCAGCGCCGGCCACTCGCGCGTGTCTTTTTCGCTGATCTTCGCGCCCCTTTCGAGCAGCAGCATCACCACATCGGTGTGCCCCATATAGCCTGCTTCATGGAGCGGCGTTTGTCCCGCGTTGCCTTTGGCTTCGATGTTGGCCCCTTTCTCGAGCAGCAGCGTGACCATATCGGTGCGCCCCTGGTAGGCAGCCCAGATCAGCGGTGTCCAGCCCAAATTGTCCTTAGCCTCAATGTTGGCGCCTTTTTGCAGGAGCTCTCCGGCAGCGGCTGCGTCTCCGTTCGTTGCCGCTGCGAGCAACTGGTCATTAAGGCTAAGACTTGGCAGGCTAGGGGTTGGCGCAGCCTGACCCGCAGCAACAGCGCTTATGAAGAGCGCCATGACTGAAACTGCGAATGCCCGCAGAACCTTCGACATTCGTGCCTCCCGTGGTCCCACCAGAGCCAGCCTTTCGATTGATGGCTTGAATGTTGGAGGAATTCTACTCCCGTTTCAGCGGGAAGGGCGATTGCGGTGGATCGCACAGACGCACCCCGGCCCATTTTCGTAATCTAAGAACGCCAGAGGACCAACTTCGGCCCTGGAGAGAAACATGCGCGCGAGTGCGATCGAGTTTCGTCTGCGGATGTTGATCCAGATCATCATCGTCTTCTTCGGTTTTTGGGCGCCGTGGCTTGGCGGGTGGAATAAAAGCTGGCCGACCTCAACGCTGGTGTGGCTCCCGCAGGAACTGAGCCGAACTGGAATTGCGAGCTTCGGCGCGGCTTCGACGATCATAATCGTTCTGGGCGCGCTTGCAGCGCTGGCAGGCGCAGTGTTGCGCGTGTGGGGCGCAGCCTACCTGGGATACAGCACGGTTCACCATGGGCAGATGCAGGCCGGCGCGGTGATGGCCGACGGGCCTTACCGCTTTATGCGCAATCCCCTTTACGGCGGCGGGTGGTGCATGATGATCGCCGTATCGCTGCTCATGCCGCCCAGCGGGGCACTGTTCACCATGGTGCTGATCACGGTGTTTTACCTGCGCCTGATTTTGGGTGAAGAGGTGTTCCTCGCCGCGCGACTCGGGCAGCCTTACCTGGAGTATCTGCGCACCGTGCCGCGGCTGTTTCCCCGCCTGCGCGGGAGCTTGTCGCCGGCCGGAAACGAGCCGCACTGGCTTACCGCGCTCTTCACTGAGGTCTTTCCCATTGGCGCATTCTTCACGATAGCTGTTCTTTCGTGGCGCTACGACCAGCAACTCATGCTGGAGGGGATTTTCTGGAGCTTTCTGGCTTCGCTCGTGGCGCGCGGCCTGATGAAACAGTGGATAGCAACCATAGCGGGCGCCTCGGTTTTCGGCGTCGCGTGGGGCTACTTCCATCTGAACTGGCCCAGATCGATCCTCATCAGTTTCGGTGTATGGCTGATCGTGCAGGCGCTCTTGCCGCGCAAAGACGCAAAGCCAGGCACCGCGTGATCAGGCTCGCCATTTTCCCACGCGCCCCAGGTGCGTGAAGCCGAACCCGTCGGCGTACTTGAGTCCGAAGCCGAGCAAGCGGTCGACGCCGATGTGGTTGGCCCAAATGAGCGCGACCGGCAATGCGCCGTGCGCGCGCAAGAGCAGCGCGCCCAAGGCCATCACCGCCGGCCCGACGTAGGTGTGGAAAGCGTTATAGACGCGCGCGCCGCGGCACGGCGAAGCTAGATAGCCGAGCATCGACAGATCGGGAGCTAGCCACACCGCCGCGAAGAGCCACCAACTGGCGCCCGTTCGCGCGTAAAGCACCGCCGTGACAGCCGCCACCAACAGACCTTCAAGACGCAAAAGGAAGACAATCGAAGAACCACGCGCGGCAGGGGCCACAATGGGTCCGGTAACTGCGGGAGCCGTTGTCATGACTTATTCGATGAGACACGGGTGCGGCGGAGTGCAGAAAAATCATGCTCGCAGCGCATGGGAAAAGCGAAAGGGGAGAGCACGAGGCTCTCCCCATCGTTGTCCGATGTGAGGGAGGGACTACTTCTTCGGCGGCGCGATCACGTCCTTGGCGGACTTGGCGACGCGGAACTTCACCACTGTCTTGGCCTTGATCTTGATGGCCTCGCCGGTCTGGGGGTTGCGGCCCATGCGGGCTTTCCGCTCGGCCTTTACCAGGCGGCCGATTCCGGGGATCACGAAGACGCCGTTCTTCTTGGTTTCCTTGATGGCGGTTTCCGCCAAAAGGTCCAGGAAGGCAGCGGCTTGCTTGTTCGTCAATTCGAGCTTCTCGGCCATGTGCCGTGTAAGTGCGGTCTTGGTCATTCCAGATGCCATCGATTTATCTCCTTGTGGGCGAGCCCCTGCGGGCTGCCTTAGTTGAGGGGCTTCTGCCGCGGAAATACTTACCGCATAGAGGGAGCGGGATTAAGGCGCGGTGCACGAAACCCCTGTATTCATGCGGCTAAGAAGTACCCTGCCGATGGTTACCATGCGGCTTGGGCGTGGGCAAAGTCAATGGGAAAATGCGCGATTTCCACAGTTTTCTTGGGTTTTTATAGGTTAAATGCCGATTTTTGCTGGTTTTTGGCTTCCCGGGTCGTTGAAAACCCGCGATTGGAGCGGGTTTGGCGCATTTGCCCTCGGCAAACAAGCGTGGCTTGAGCGCTACCGCAGTCCGAAAAGCACGGTTCGTTTGGGCGCGAGAGCCGCGGCGATGGGTCTGTTGAGCGCATCGACGATGGGCGCGGCGACCTTGAAGTAGCGGATCACGACATCGGCAATATCTTTTTTGAGCGCGGCCTTCGCGGGCAATTCCGCTGCGAGTCCCCACTGCCGGCAGCGGATCAGATCCATCCCCGGATGCTCGCACGGAAATCCCTTTGGCGGGCGCGTGAGCGCGTTGCCCTCGAACTCGTCGTAGAGCTTGCGCACTTGGGGCCGCTTGAGCAGCTTGCGAAATTCCGCGTGGTGATCGAGCAGCCAGTGGCGGATTGCGGCGAGTTGCTCCTTCTCCGGCATGTAAGAGCCTGCGGCGATGATCACTTCCTTCGCACTCACGTGAAAGTAGTAGCCCGCGCCCGAGGTCTTCTCGAGTCCGGTGTGCGTCCACCACGCGGCCACGTGCGTTTTGTAGGGGCGCTTGTCTGAGCTGAAGCGTGTGTCGCGATAAATGCGGAAGAGAGATTTTTCAGCGGGACGCACGTGGTCGGGCGCGAAGTCTACCATCGCGTCGGTAATTTTGCGCACGATGGCGAGCATGGGCTCGCGCAGCTCCGCGTCAAACTGCGCCTTGCGCGGCTGGAACCATGCTCGTTCGTTGTGCCGCGCGAGGTTGCGCAGGAATGTGAGCGCCTCGGGGCGGAAGCAAGGCGGCACTGCGGCGGATGCGACAGATGTAGCTTTTGATTTGCGAGCCATACGGAAAAGATTAGCAAACGCGCCACGTGCGCAATCTGCGTGTGTCCCACTACCATCGAGCCAAAGCAACGTTCACGCTGCGACGCTCACTTCATCAGCGCATCGCGCAACTTTTCCGCTTCTCCTTCCTCTCCTACGGGGAAGCGGAGTCCTAGCACATCTTTCGTAATTGGGCTGAGAAGCCCAAAGTTTGCGATCACTTGCCCGTCAACAATTACCGCAGTCTGATGTCGAACGTATTTTTGTGTGAACTGCCGTAATAAACCACCACCGGTATCATCCAACTTGATTTCAACCGCCTTTACCACTGGACCATACTTGTAGGTTGCGGTGATTTCTACGGACTTCACGCCCCACGCAGGCCCACTCGCCGCGTGCGTGAGCATCATCTCCGGCCGGTCCGCCACTAACAGAAACTCATGCCCGTTGACCACCCGCGTGATGCCCCTGGGCTCGACACCACCGGTTGTGCCCAGATCAAAGTTCGAGAGCGGCAGCCACTCAAAGCCCGCGGGAGCTACGCCACTCTTGACGATCTCACGAGGCTGGGAACCGGAAAAGACATCGAATCCGTCGGGCGCTCGATCGAATTGACCGAAATTCTCCGCGTTCAACGCCGACACGCGGAATTCCAGATTTCTGCCGAATTTCCCCGACACACGATTCCAACGGATCGAATAGAGATCGACGCAAACAGCGGCTGCCATCACGCACAGGCCAGCCACGAAGAGTGTAGCCTTGCCGGCAACTTTCATCAGCTTACTTACCTGCCCCGGCCATTATCGGTCTGAGCTGCGGAGATGACAACAGCAATCCTCTGTGCATCATCGGAAGGGAGATCTTTTGGGAGGACCGTCACCACTTTGCGGATTTCTGCGTCGCTGTCGGGGTGCGCAGCCGCCGTCACTGCACCGCCGCATCCTGCGCTGCATTCGCCGCCATCTTCTCGCGGTGCTTGCGAATAAAGTGCGCTGCCGCGTCGGGGTAGAACTCGCGGATCGATGTGAAGATCACGTCGCGCATCACCGAGTAGCCGAACTTCTCGGCAAGAACGGGAAACGTGGTCGCGCTTTTCGGGTAATACTGACGCGAGACGACCTGCGTGAGAACCTTGCCGCCGAGCCCGGCGATGTTGGGCGTTTGCCGGCCGCCATAGGTGCGCGCCACGCCCTGCCGGCTGATGACATAGAGTTCACGAAGGGGAATGTTGTGCCCCGCGCCCAGCGCGTAATAGCGCGTGTCCTCGTGGATGAGGCTGGGCAACAACCACGCCGAAAGATACGTATTGTCGGTCTTATCGAGAAAGCCGCGCCATGTGTAGGCCCAGAAGCCGTTCGCGCCCTTTCCCAGATCGGGGTGCTCATTGATGCCTTCGGCCGACAGCGAAGTCAGTCCAAGGAAAATGAAAGAGGAATAGTCCGTCGCCTGCTCGGTGGCGACATTGAAGTTGTATTTCCATCCCGGCGGATGAGGCTTGGCGCCGCCCGAGACGGAGCGGAAGTTGGGCATGAAGCCGAGAATGCGCTGGGGCTGCTGGCGCTCAAGCGGGATAGGGTTGCCATTGGCGTCGACGGGGACAGTGGAATCGGACGCAGTGCGCACGCCGGCCTGCCGATCTGCAGTGCCCTGAGTGGATCGCTTGCTGTCTGACAGGTCCACCTCGAGCGCTCGGTCCGCACCTGCAAAAGCATCCGCGAGTAGCAAACCCGGTTCGGAATCAGTCGCGACGGTGCATGCTCCCGGCAGAGCGGCGAGCGGCAACATGCTCGGAATCGGCGTCGACCCGGCGCGGACACTGAAGGCTGCACCGAGACTGACGATGGCAACTATGAAGCGCAATCGAACCATCCTTTACGTTCAGGGAAGGCTGTCGCACCCGAAGGTTCAGCGAATCAGCGGTCTGTATAGATTAGAACGAAATGGCCGCATGGGAGGTTACAAATCGGCCTGGGAAACCAGTCGAGCATCAGAATTGCCAGCCGACCGATTTGATGATTGAGGACAACTGCCGCAGAATCTAACGGATGATCTTGAGCGCACCGCGGAACAGCCCATCGAAGTCGGCGGCGAGCGCTTTGTCTTTGGCGATGGCCTGCCCAATGGCCTTCTCCGAGGCTGCGCGCTGGTAGCCAAGGTTCGTCAGCGCGGAAAGCACGTCGTCGACGGCCGGACCCTGCACGGACGGCATCGCGGGCGCCACGGCGAAGTCGTCGAGCTTGTCTTTGAGTTCGACCACCAGCCGTTCGGCCAGCTTTTTTCCTACTCCCGGAATGCGCGTGAGTTGCGCGTGATCCTGACCGCGGATGGCCTGGATCACGCGTTCGAGGTTAAGACCGCTCAGGATTTTGATCGCCAGTTTCGGCCCGACTGCGCTCACGGTGATGAGCCGTTCGAAGAGGCGCTTTTCTTCGCGGTCGAGGAAGCCGAAGAGGGCGATCTGGTCGTCGCTCACCTGTGTGTGAATGTGTAAGGCAGCCTCGGCGCCCACGGAGGGCAGTGCCGTAAACGTAGGCACAGAGATGGCGACATCGTAGCCGACGCCGCCGGCCTCGACGATCGCCTGGCCAGGTTGCTTGAAGATGAGCTTGCCGCGCAGGTGAGCGATCATTTGGGCTTATTGTAGAATCCCGATCTGCCGCGCGACGCGCTCCATCGTCTCGAGAGCGCGATCGAGCTGCGCGCGGGTGTGTTCACTGGTGAGAATCGCGCGGATGCGTGCCTTGCCTTCCGGCACAGTGGGGAACGCGATGCCCGTGGCCATGACGCCCTCGTCGAAGAGCGCGCGGCTGAAGTCCATGGCGGCTCGGCCCTCGCCCACGATGATCGGCGTGATGGGCGTCTCGGTGGCGGGCGTGTTAACGCCTCCGATGTTGAAACCGATGCGCTTGAGCTCGCCCTGGAAGTAGCGCGTGTTCGACCAGAGGCGCAGAATGCGTTCGGGTTCTTTCTCGAGAATGTCGAAAGCCGCGATGCATGTGGCGGCCACCGACGGCGGGTGCGAGGTGGAGAACAGGAACGGCCGCGCGCGGTGGTAGAGATAGTCGATCAGGTCATGCGATCCGCAGACGTAGCCGCCTAGCGCGCCAATGGCCTTGGAAAGCGTGCCTACCTGTACATCGACTTTGCCGTGCATGCCGAAATGATCGACCGACCCGCGGCCGTTACGGCCAAGAACGCCAGATGCGTGGGCATCGTCCACCATCATGATGGCGCCGTACTTTTCGGCCAGAGCGGCGAGCTTATCGACGGGGCCGATGTCGCCGTCCATCGAGAAGACGCCGTCTGTAATGACGAGCTTTTTGCCGGGCTCGGACGCAAGCTGTTCCAGCAGTTCCTCGCAGTGGGCCATGTCCTTGTGGCGAAAGACCTTGATGGTGGCCCGCGACAGGCGCGCGCCGTCAATGATGCTGGCGTGGTTCAACTCATCGGAGAGGATGAAGTCCTCTTTGCCGAGGATGGCGCTGACGGTGCCGGCGTTGGCCGCGAAGCCGCTCTGAAAAACCACGCAGGCTTCGACATTTTTGAAGCGCGCGATCTTTTCCTCGAGCTCCATGTGGATGCGCATGGTTCCGGCGATGGTGCGCACGGCGCCGGAGCCCACGCCAAATTTCCGCGTCGCGTCGACGGCCGCCTCGATCAACCTGGGGTCATTGGCCAGACCCAGATAGTTGTTGCTCGCGAGGTTGATGACCTCGCGGCCATCGTAGTGGCAAACGGGCGCCTGCTGGTCGTCGAGCACTCGGAGGCGGAAGTGCGTGCCCTTGGCGCGAAGCTCGTCGAGCACTGCGGTGAGATGGGCAAGCTGGGGGCGGGACATAGTCTCTGTCATTGCGAAATACCTACGCAGAAAGCATAGCGCGGCAGGAGGATGGCGTTCCTGTGGGCCGTGCGTCAAAGAGAGGTCGTGGGGTTAGCCGGGATGCGCCCCCGCCGGATACAATAGGGGTCTACAAAGAGGAAAAACGCGAAGCGCCGCCGGGCGAAGGCGCGATCTCTCTGGAGAGTTGAAGCAGGTGCAAGTGAAGGGTTTGATTTGCCGCGTTTTGCGGCTTGAATGGATGGCAGGACTGGCAGTCGCGCTAGCGCTCCCAGTGCTGCCTGTAGCCTCGGCCGCGCAACAGATTGAGACACATACCACGCTGAACGTTGAAGCCAGCGATCAAAGCGGCCATACGCAGGCCAGCGCCGGCGTTTCCGTTACAGGCGCGGACGGCTTGCCCGCATCCGGCACAGTCATCATTAAAGACGGCGCCCGTGAGCTGGCCGAAGCGGCTTTGGACGGCGAAGGCCAGGCAACCGCGGTCCTGTCGCTCGCCGGCGGCGATCACGCTCTGCGCGCAGTGTACGCGGGCGATGCGTCGCACCTGAGCTCGGCGTCGGCCACAAGCAACGTGAGCGGACAGGCCAGCTCCACTCCGAACTTCAGCATTTCGCTCGCGGCCGTAGCTCCATCGAAGCTGCCGCTGACCGTGACCGCGGGCGAGTCGGGCACTATTGCCGTTACCGTGGTGCCTGAGGACAATGCGGCTCTCACGGCGCCAATGTTCATCACGCTCTCGTGTTCGGGCCTGCCCAGCCAATCCTCGTGCACCTTTACGCCGGAGACGGTGGAGATTCTGCCGACCACGCCGGCCAGCTGCACCTCCGGTTCAGCTCCATCGGCATGCCCGCCGGTGAGTTCCATGCTGCTGCAAACGCAGGCAAATGTGACGACCCAGGTTCTGCGGCCCGTACATCCTGGGCGCGAAAGCGGCTCAGTGGCCTGGGCCATTCTGCTGCCCGGAATCCTGGGGCTGGGTGGACTGGCCTGGGGTACGCGCAGGCGGCGCTGGATCCAGCGCCTTTCGCTCATAGCACTGGTGGGCCTGGTGTCTACGCTGGGAGCGACGGCGTGCAAACCGCTTTACAACTATTACCAGCACGGTCCGCAACATGCGCCCGCGACACCGTCAGGGTCGTATACGGTGATTGTGACTGGACAGTCATCGAACGGAGTCACCGCCATTACCAACACCACCACGCTGGTGCTTACGGTCACGGGCGGATCATAAACTGAACGCATGACGCGGCGGCATCCCCTTCCCGCGGAGGTCTTTGCGCTGGTGGAAGAGACACCGGGCACAGTGCTGCTGGAAGGCGGAAAATCAGGACACAAAGAACACAACGAGCAGCCGTGGACGCAACTGTTCATGACTCCAGTGCGGGTGTGCGTGTCGTTTACGGCGGGGGAGATTCCGGCATTATTTGCCGCGATTGAGAGCACCGTGGCTGCGGGGCTGCAGGTGGCTGGATTCTTCAGCTACGAGTGCGGAAGCTGTTTTGAGCCAAAAGCTGGAATGCGTGCAGGGCGCGACGGACAGCCGCTTGCGCATCCTCTGGCGTGGTTCGGGATATACGAGCGCAGCTACATCTTCGATCACGAGATTGGAAAATTCCTGGGCGGCGAACCGCCTGAATTGGCGCGGTTTCGGGATTGCGTGCGCGCGAGGCCGGATACGGGATGTGAGCCTGAGATCGCGGCGGAGTTTGCGCTCACCGAGGCCGAGTACGTGCGACGGATCGCCGCCATCCACGAGTGGATTCGCGCGGGTGACGTTTATCAACTGAACTTCACCGTTCCGATGAAGATTGAGACGCAGGGCGGCGCGGCGGCGATCTATGCGCGGCTGCGAGCGCGTCAACCGGTCCACTACGGCGCGTTTGTGCATTGGCAGCCGGGGCGGCGGATCCTGTCGTTTTCGCCGGAGTTATTTTTCCGCATCGAGGACGACGGCCGCGGTGGGCGGCGAATCGTAACGCGGCCCATGAAGGGCACTGCGCGCCGGGGACGCACGACGCGCGAAGACCGGTGCCTCGCCGACTGGCTCGCCAACGACCCAAAGAACCGCAGCGAGAACGTGATGATCGTCGACCTGGTGCGCAACGACCTGGGCCGCATAGCGCAAACCGGGAGCGTGCGCGTGGAGCAACTTTTCGAGGTCGAGCGCTACTCCACGCTCTGGCAGATGACTTCGACAGTCAGCGCCGAGCTGCGATCAGGCGCCAGCTTTCACGATGTGTTCCGCGCGCTGTTTCCCTGCGGTTCGGTGACGGGCGCGCCGAAAGTGCGGGCCATGCAGCTCATCGCGGAACTCGAAGACGCTCCGCGCGGCGTCTACACCGGAGCCATCGGGTTCTTTTCGCCAAAGCAGACGGTGTTCAATGTGGCGATTCGAACGATCGAGCTGAATGGCACGCGCGGAGTGTTTGGGGTGGGCAGCGGCGTCGTCATCGATTCCGACCCGGCCGGGGAGTATCGAGAGTGCCTTCTCAAGGCGGAGTTCTTGACGCTGAGCGGACGCGATGCGCCCGAGCCGTTTTCGCTCATCGAGACCATGCTGTGGGACGGCGGATATCCGCTGCTTGAGCTTCACCTCGATCGGCTCGTGGATTCGGCGGAGTATTTCGATTTTCCATGCGAGCGTGAAGCAGTGAAAGCAGCTCTGATGGATTATGCGCGCGGATTTGCGGGCCACGATCGGCGCAAGGTGAGGCTGTTGCTTGACGCCGATGGCGGGCCGAGAATCACGGATGAGGTTTTGGCAGAGCGCGATGGCGACGAACCGGCAGGCCGCGTGCGCATCGCGAGGGAACGCACCAATCCCGAAGACCGGATGCTCTACCACAAAACCACGCACCGGCCGCTTTATGCGCGGGCGTTTGGGCAGGCCGTACGCGACGGATTTGACGAGGTGCTCTTTCTGAACGTGCGTGGCGAGGTGACGGAAGGCGCGATCAGCAATGTTTTTGTGGAGAAGGACGCCCGCTGGTTCACGCCGCCCGTCGAATGTGGGTTATTGCCCGGCGTTTACCGGCGGCATCTGCTCGAGACGCGGCCAGACATTGAGGAGCGCGTGCTGTTCCTCGATGATTTGCGCCACGCCGACGCAATTTATCTCGCGAATGCCGTGCGCGAGCTGCGGCGCGTGAACCTTGTCGAGTAGTTCTTCCGCGCGAATCGGCGTTCTCTATTCCCTAATCTCTATTCCCTGTCTTCTCATTCCGGCCGCATCACCACTTTGATCGCTTCGCCCGACTGGAGCAGCTCCATCGCCTTCTTGAACTCGCTCAGTTTAAGGCGGTGCGTGATCACCGGTTCGAGGTTGAGTTTGCCGGTCGCGAGCAGCGCTTCCATCTGAAACCACGTCTCGAACATCCTGCGTCCATTGATGCCCTGCACAGTGGCGCCCTTGAAGATGATGTCGCGGGCAAAGTCGAGCTCGAAGGGGCGCGAAGGAATGCCGAGCAGCGAGGCGCGTCCGCCGGTGCGCAAGAGCGCAAAGCCCAGGCGCATGGCCTCGGGATGGCCCGACATTTCGAGCAGCACGTCGACGCCGGTGCCGCCGGTGGCATCGAGAATCTGCTTTTCGACGTGGTCGGTCGTGGGATCGAGCGCAAGATCTGCGCCCATTTCGAGAGCCACCTTCCGGCGGTGCGCGTTCACTTCAGTGGCAAAGACGCGCGCCGCACCGCAAGCTTTGGCCACGGCGATGGAGAACAGACCGATGGCGCCGCAACCCGTGACTGCGACAGTTCTGGCAGCGATGGGCCCGGCCAGAACCGTGTGCACCGCGTTGCCCAGCGGGTCGAGCAACGAGGCGTAGTCGTGCGGGATCGAGGGCGAGAGCTTCCAGATATTCGATTCGGGAATGATGGCGTAGCCGGCGAAGGCGCCGTCAGCATCGACACCAAGGATGCGGACGTGCTGGCAAACGTGCGCGAGACCCGTGCGACACTGCAGGCATTTCCCGCAGGCGACGTGCATCTCCGCGCTTACCAGGTCGCCCTCGTGCACGGTGGAGACGCCTTTGCCCAGCGCGGCGACGACGCCCGCAAACTCGTGCCCGGGAATCAGAGGTGGATGAATGCGGCCCTTGGCCCAGGGATCCCAGTTGTAGATGTGCAGGTCGGTTCCGCAGACGCTCGCGGTTTCGACGCGCACCAGGACCTCGCCGGGTCCTGGCTCGGGAACCGGAACCTCACGCAGTTCGATGCCGGGCGCAGCCTTGGCCTTAACAACAGCCTGCATCGTGGCGGGCATAAGAGCGAACCCTCCCTTCAGTCGCAGACAAACAAGTCTATCAACCAGCGCCGGGTGGTAGAACGTTGAGGGGAGTTGAAAATGGCGAACAAGCGGATTGCTCCGGGGCCGAAAATCGAATTCTTTGCCGTTGTGTTATGCGCGGCGCTTCTTGCGGCGGGCCTGGCGGCACATGCGCAAACGGCGGACCAGGCGTGGCTGCGCTACGCGGGCGGGCACGGCGAATCAGCGATTCCAAGCTCGGTTCGCGCCCTCGGCAACAGCCCCATGGAGAAGTCAGCGGTCGAGGAACTCCAGCGCGGCATGGCGGGACTGATGGCCGGGCACAAATCGAGCGCGAGCGAAGGTGAAACGGTCGTCGGCACTCTCGATGAAGTTCGTGCAGAGTTTCTTGGGCTCGCGGTTCCAGCGCACATTGCGGCGCACGGATTCTGGCTGAAGCGAACGACGTGGCAGGGGCGCCCGCTCGTCATCGTCGCCGGATCGAACGAGCACGGCGCGCTGTTCGGCGCATTCGATTTATTGCGGCACATCGCTACGGACGCGGACGTGGCGCACCTCGATGTCATCGAAGCTCCGGCCATGCCGATCCGATGGGTGGATCAATGGGATAACGCCGACGGCACCATCACCCGCGGCTACGGGGGCCGATCGATTTTCTTCGAGGGCGGGCACGTGCGGGACGACCTGAGTGCGGTAAAGGAGTACGCGCGGCTGCTTGCTTCCATTGGCATCAACGGTTGCAACGTGAACAACGTGAACGACGCCGCGCCGTTCCTCGAGCCGGACATGATCAAAGGATTGGCTCGCATCGCCGACACGATGCGGCCATGGGGCGTGCGGCTGGCCATGAGCGTCGATATCGCGAGCCCGCAGAAAGTCGGCGGCCTCAAGACATTCGATCCCCTCGATCCCGTGGTGAAGGCCTGGTGGGCGGCGAAAGTGAATGAGATTTACGAGCAGATTCCCGATTTTGCAGGCTTCACGGTCAAAGCCGATTCAGAGGGGCAGCCCGGCCCGGCAAGCTACGGCCGCAGCCCCGCCGACGCAGCGAACGTGCTCGCCGGCGCATTGCAGCCTCACGGCGGCGTGGTGCTCTATCGCGCTTTTGTCTATAACAACCACCTCGACTACAACGACATGAAGGCCGACCGGGCTCGCGCAGCATACGACATCTTTCATCCGCTCGACGGCAAATTCCTGCCTAACGTGATTGTGCAAATCAAAGAGGGTCCCATCGACTTTCAGGCAATGGAACCTGTTTCGCCGCTCTTCGCGGGCCTCAGGAAGACCAACGAGGCCATGGAACTGCAAATCACGCAGGAGTACCTGGGCGAGCAGCGCCACCTGGTCTACATCGCACCCATGTGGAACTGGGTACTCGACTTCGACTTGCACGCGGAAAAACGATCAACACCGGTGAAGGAGATCATCGAGGGAAAAAGCTTTGACAGGCCGCTGGGCGGCATGATCGGTGTCTCATGCGTCGGTCGCGACTGGCTGGGTGCGCCGCTGGCAATGGCGAATCTTTACGCATTCGGCCGCCTGGCGTGGAATCCGAACCTGAGCGCGGAGCAGATCGCCGCAGAATGGACGAAGCAAACCATCAGCACAGATCCGCAGGTGGTCGCGACAGTCGATAAGATGCTGATGCAGTCGTGGCCTGCGTACGTCGACTACACAGGCTTCCTCGGCACGCAGACGCTCACCGACATTACGGGCAGCCACTACGGACCAAATATCGAAGCGAGCGAGCGCAATGGCTGGGGCCAATGGCACCGCGACGACGCGAAGGGAATCGGCATGGATCGCAGCGTGGCAACAGGCACCGGCTTCGCCGGCCAATATCCGCCCGAGGTGGCGAAGATGTACGAGTCAGCCGCCACCACTCCCGACTCGCTGCTCCTGTTCTTCCACCACATGCCGTGGACGTACAAGTTGCACTCAGGGAAGACAGTGATCCAATACGTTTATGACAGTCATTACAAGGGCGCGGTGGAGGCTGCGGAACTGGGCAAGGAGTGGGAGACACTCAAAGTCAGAATCGATCCAAAGCTCTACAACGACGAACTGGCGCGGCTCGAGTACCAGGCCGGTCACGCGGTCGTATGGCGCGATGCAATCGTTCAGTACTTCCTGAAGGAAAGCGGAATCCCCGATGCGCTTGGGCGCGCGGGGCACTATCCCGGGCGCCTTGAAGCTGAGGATGCGCGCCTGACCGGATACAAAGTGATCGATGTGCGGCCGTGGGAGGATGCGTCAGGCGGAAAGGCTGTCAGTTGCGACCTCGGCTCGCGACAAGGCGCCTGCACCGCCGAGTGGACGTACAAAGGCGCTGCAGGCCGGTTCAATGTAGCTGTACAGTACTTCGACCTGCAGGGCGGCGTGGCGCACTTCACGCTCGCGATCAATGGAACGGAGATCGTCTCCTGGGCAGCGGATGACAAACTGCCTTCGCGCCAGCCGAACGGCGACAATTCAACACGGTTCACCCTGCACGACGTGCGGTTAAAGCCCGGCGACGTGCTGCGCGTGGAAGGCAAACCCGACGGGAGCGACCCGGCTGCGCTGGACTATATCGAGATCGATCCCGCCGCGCCGGAGCCGAAACTCTAGGCCAGAGATGCGAACGGCACCCGGAGCCCGCCCGGGACTAAGACGCGCGCAACTGCTCGATCTCGCCGATGAGTTCCAGAACCTGCTCGCGTTTGCGTTCGCTGAGATCGAGAAAGCGAATCCCCACTGTATTGCAATCGTGGATAGCCTGAATGACTCCGCCCAGACGGAACGGCAGGCCTTCGAGCCGGAACTCCGTCTCCACGCGCGTGTAAATGCCCACCGGGAAACGATCGTCGGTGCGGATGCGGCAGCCACTCAAGCTCAAATCCACAATGCGGCCCCGGAGCGTCGATCCAATCTTCACGAGGAAGATCGTTGCGAGGGTGTCCACATCGTGGCGGGTCTTCTGGCGGCGTTCCCGGCGCGTGGGGGTCCGCGCAGTTTGTGTAGCGGTTTCGGCCAGAGCTGTCGGTATACCCGGCGGTTCGGTTCCGGGCAATTCCATACCCGCCACGGCTACCGGCTCACGTCTCCCGTCTTCGACCCGCCCCATTGCGTTCCGGCCAGCCACATTCGGAGCCTCTTGTTCGGCCACGAGCAGGTTGACGGCATCGCCTCGTGCTTCCGCGCTTTCCTCCATCTCGCAAATCGCGGCGGCCAACTCCACCATGCGCCGCGGGACGATATTCAAGAAGCGGACGCCAAGTACGTTGCTGCTGTCGGTCCATTGCACAGCGCCCGGAAACCGGAGCGAAACTCCATTGATCTTGAAGAAGATCTCGACAGGCAGCCGGGCGCATACGTTGACCCGTTCCTTAAGGCGGAGGCGGCAACCCTCCTGGCTCAAATCGACCAAGCGAGCCTGCAGCGGCGCGCCATAGCCTAGGAAAATGACAACGGAATCTTCATCGACGGAGTATCGCGGATCGGAACGGCGTTCCGGCTGCCGGGCACGAAACCCGGCCCTCTGTTCCCACCCGTCCATGGTCTGCTCCGCTCAGGCATTCAGCGGACATCAGTGCCCGTCGGACAACTCCGATGGCTGGTCCCATGGCTGGGCGGGCGCGGCCTCAGCGGCTTCGCGGCCCATCAGGCGATCGTAGCGATACACATCGCTGGTAGTGCCCAGCGACTCGTTGTACAGGCTGATGGCGCCGATAAGCTGCTTCAGCTCCTCGCTGAACGCATGGATCACCTGCAACTGGCTGGCCGTAGCAGGAAATTCGTATTGAGAACTCTTAATGAATTTCTGATATCCGCGGTCGACCAGCCGCGCCACCTCGCCCCGAACTTCAATCCCCGGGTGGACTGCGTATGCTGCCGCCACATCTTCCGGATCCTCCGCTCGACGGGCTGGCACCAACACGGCTCCCGCTCCGTGCTTGCTGACCAAGATGCCGCCGGCGACACCGGCAAACGGCGTCACGTCAAATGAATGCGCCCTCAACAGCTCCAGAGCCTGATCGAAGTTGGGATATCGGGATTTTCGCTTCATCGCGTTTTTCCGGCCGATCACAAATACTTGAATCAGGCTGCGTGTCTTCTTCATTCCAATCTCGCACACCCGCGCCCAGGGCTGCAATTCCGGCTGACCGCTCGGGCAGGAACCTGCTGCCTTATCGGCGAATGGGATGAACCCGCCGTCTCTTGATGAGGTGCTTTCGTCCCTATCCCTTGGAAGAACGGAAACTTCTTTACATGGCCGGGGCGGGGGCCTCATAATCGCCTTGCCCCGGAGAGCTTGCGCTTCCCAACTCCCTTCCCCATCGCAAGGGCTCTCTGAGCAAATCAAGGAGGATTCCCAAAAATGAAGATTGTGAGCCCCGCCCTGCTGGGACTGTCTCTTGCGGTAGTTGGAAGTTCGTTCGCCGCTGCACAACAAATGCACACTCCGCCAAAGGTCCTCGAAATCGAGCGGGAGGTTATCAAGCCAGGCAAATCCGGCGCGATCCACGACAAGTCAGAAAGTAAATTTGTGGCGGCGATGGCCGCGGCCAAGTGGCCCACCCACTACATCGCGCTCAATTCGATGTCGGGAAAGTCTCGCGCCCTGTATCTCGTCGGCTATGACTCTTTTGCCGCGATGGAAGCCGACAATAAAGCCACCGAGAAGAACGCCGCGCTGTCTGCCGCTCTCGATAAGGCTAGTGAGGCTGACGGCGACCTGCTCAATGAATTTGACCAGCTTGTGTTTGCCCTCGATCCGGATCTGAGCTACCGGCCAGAGACCGATATCGCGCACAACCACTACATGGAAGTTTCGTCATTCCACATCAAGCCCGGTCATATGAAGGAGTTCCATGAACTCACCGCTCTGGTGATCGATGCGCACAAGAAGGCCGGAACCAGTGCGCATTGGGCGGCATACGATATCGCGTACGGCGGAGACGATGAGGTTGTGGCATTCAGCGGCGACAAGACGCTGGCCGAAATCGACACCGGCTATGCCGAGGACAAGCAATTCCGCGATGCCCTTGGAGCAGACGGCCTGAAGCGGCTCCGCGAACTCGAAGCGGCCTCCATCCAGGAATCGGACTCGGAGCTGTTCTCGGTGAATCCGCGCCAGAGCTACGTTCCTGAGGATTGGGTCAAGGCCGATCCGGATTTCTGGAAGCCGAAGCCGATGGCGGCGCCTGCGGCCAAGCCTGCTCCTAACGCAAAGACCGCACAGTAAGTTCTTTCCGGGCGCGGCGCAACACCCACGCGGGTGGTTCCGTTCCATGCGGAGCCGCTCGCGGGGGTTGCGCCCGCCCGATCCATCCACTAGGTCTTCGACAAAGGGCCCGCAGCTCGTTGCGCCCCATTGGGCCGCACCGCATACTTAGAAACGTGCCACTGGAATCCCCAATCCTCGCGGGAAGCCATGTTCGTCTGGAACCGCTGGCCCTTGCGCACGCGGATGGCCTTGCGGCTGCGTCGGCCGGCGATCCCTCGCTGTACCAATGGAGCGCAGTTCCCATCGGCCTCGGCGCCGTTTTGCGGTACATTGAAACCGCGCTGGCGTTGCGCGATGCGGGCGCAGCCGTGCCTTTCGCGACAGTCAGGATCGCGGACGGAACCGTGATTGGCTCCACGCGCTTCTTCGATCTCGAGCGCTTTGCGTGGCCCGCAGAGCATCCGCGGCACGGCCGAGAACTGCCCGACGTCTGCGAGATTGGTTATACCTGGCTGACGCACTCGGCCATCCGCACCGGAGCAAATACCGAGGCGAAGTTCCTGATGCTTACGCACGCGTTTGAGGTTTGGAAGATGCTCCGCGTCTGCCTGCACACCGACGCGCGCAACAAGCGCTCGCAGGCCGCGATCGAGCGAATAGGCGGCAAATTCGAAGGAGCTCTGCGCGCGCACCGCATGGGCGCGGATTTCACGGCTCGCGAGTCGTTTCGCTATTCGATTCTGGCGACGGAGTGGCCCGATGCGAAGCGCCGCATTACAGAGCGCCTGATGCCTGCATAAAATCCGGCATCCGTTTCTAAAGCGCCGTCCGATGTGGCGTCAGCTCATCGAGCCGGCCGTTTGGCGCCAAACATCCGCTTGAACCAGTTGGGCTCTCGCTCGCAGTAGGGAGGCCTCGGCCGCCGAGCGTTCGCGTGGTAATTGCGGCACGCCGTGCAGTTGCCGTGCCGCGGGCAATTCCGCTTGGTGCACGTGCAAACCTCCGGCTGCGCGGCGAATACGTGCAATCCGTAACCTGTGCCGCTCATGACGCTTCAACCACCTGTTTGCCGTTCTCTTCCATCTTGCCGAAGATCATCTTGCCGCTGGCGGTTTGCAGCACGCTGGTGACGGAGATGGCGACCGAGCGTCCGATGAGCTTGCGCGCGTGATCCACTACGACCATGGTGCCATCGTCGAGGTAGCCTACGCCCTGGTTGTATTCTTTGCCTTCCTTCAGGATCATGACGCTCATGCGCTCGCCGGGCAGCACCACGGGCTTGAGGGCGTTGGCCAGGTCGTTGATGTTCAAGACTTCAACGTGGTGCAGGTGAGCCACCTTGTTCAGGTTGAAATCGTTGGTGACCACCTTGGCTTCCCACTTTTTGGCCAGCTCGAGCAGCTTCAGATCCACTTCGCGAATGGAAGGGAAGTCGTCGGGCACAATCTGAACCTGGATCTTGTCGTTCTGCTGCATCCGTTGCAGCATATCGAGGCCGCGGCGCCCACGCTGGCGCTTGGAGCCGTCGGTCGAGTCGGCGACAATCTGCAGCTCGCGCAATACGAACTCCGGCACCACCAGCGTGCCGTCGATAAAGCCGGCCTCGGCGATGTCGGCGATGCGGCCGTCGATAATGACGCTCGTATCCAGAACCTTGGCACTGCGGCGGAGGGGCTTATCGCTCGAAAACACATTGCCCAGCGCGGAAGGATTCAGCAGGTCGCCCTTGCTGGCGCCCACCAATAGGCCAACGTAGGTCATGAGGAAGAGCACAAAAATCTGCAGCACCGCGGAGTTCGATGGGGAGAGCGGCGCCGAGCGCAATACGAGGCAGAACAAAGCCGCGCCAACGATTCCAAGCACGCTGCCCGCCACAGCACCGATCAGGCGCCGCAGCGTGAGCGCCCTGACGCGCAGTTCGAAAACAATGACCGCGCCAGCCGCGGCCGCACCCGCAATTGCGCCCTCCCACCCTGTCTGGATTCCGAAGGGTCGAAAGAAGTAACAAACCGCGGCAAGCAAGATAACAAAAAGAAGACGTACAAAAGCCAGGTCCATACGAACCTACTTTCACCGGCGGCAACACATCGCCGCCAGCTTGGGGCACCGAAGGCGAGTATGTGCATACCCGCCCATCATCGTCAAGGGGGAAGGAAGGACCGTGGATCAGGGGCCAGGATATCGGCGCCAGGGAATAGGGAATAGAAGAACTCCCCTTTGGGCCGCATCTTAACTATTTGTTAAAGATCCGCGTGTTTTGCGCAGCTTGCCTGTCGGAGCAAGCCGCAGCTTTCCAATCCCCGGTTGCGAGTCCCGATTCCCTGCCTTTCTCACGAGGCCGCAGCCAAAGCCTCTTCGGGCGGAATCCGCTGCGCGCCCTTTCGCGGGCCGCGCTTACGCGCACTCATCACCTTTACGCGCTCGAGCAGTTCGAACGACGAGCAGTTCTTCCTGGCCAGAACCGCGTCGGCCACATGAATGTCTCCGTTCGCGGCCTGGGCATCGCCCAGCAGGATCATGGGCACGTGGGACCGTATGCGTTTCAACCGCTCCGCGAGCTGCATGCCGCTCATGTGGGGCATGTTGGTGTCGGCCAAAACCAAATCAATCTGCGGCGCGGTGGCGAAGACGGCGATCGCCTCCTGGCCGTTTGAAGCCGCCAGCACACGATAGCCATTCGTTGCCAGCGTGAACTTGAGCACCGATAGCTCTTGTTCATTGTCGTCTACACAGAGAATCACTTTCTTCGGACGCATGGTTTGGGGAACACTCCTCAAATTAATTTCAAAAGCACGTTCCAAGGCAACAGTTCCCCATCCGCAATGGCGGGGCGAATCGACTCGTTATTAGGCCCGGCAGCCGGGAGGAAGACGGACTCACGATCTTTGGATCTATGCGGCCGGATTACCTTGGCATGTGTCCGCGGTAGGGGGCACGCGGCGGTCCACACGTTCGGCACCCGGCACAAGACCCCCGAGGTTCTGTCTTACTTCGCGGTCAAGTGCACAGCGTTTTGGCGCGTCAGGCAACTTCCAACAGAACACGCCTGGGAATTGTCTGCAATGAATCGAAAGAGTACGGGCAACGGACAACCGTGAAAAGATGGAATAAGAAGCGAAGACGAGACTGAAAATCCGCCTGTAACAAGTGGAAAACAGCTAGTGCGAACACACACTGCAACTTGCAAAGATGAATTTCTGTTGAAAGCATGTGCATCACGGCAGGAAAAGCTGTCCTTTTGCCACAAGAACAGTGCTGCCCGCGACGCGAACATCGGTGACCTTCGCGGATTCTCGTCGCGCGGAAACGAAAAGATCGCTTGGCCGGCCGATCTCGACGCCCTGGCGCAGGTGCACGCGGGTGCCTGAAGCCACCGCGCCGCGAGAAACAAGGTAAGCGATGGCACAGCCGGCCGCCGATCCCGTGGCCGGATCTTCTCCGCCGTAGAACTGCATGCGCGCCCTGTAGCAATTCGTGCCGTACTGGCCCAGGTTGTGGTCGGACGCAAGAACATAAAACCACCTCGCTTTTCGTTCACGAAGCCACGCCGTGGCCGCGTCATGATCCACCTTGAGGCGTCCGAGCGCCGCTTGAGAGCGCAGCGCCACAATGGCAAAGGCCGTTCCCGTAGACACCACCTGTGGCGGCAGAGCAGGATCGAGATCGTCTGCGGCCAACCCGGTCAGGCGTGCAACAACTTCGGCGTCTAGCTCCGCACCAAACTCGGGATCGCGTTGCGTCATCTCGGCGAACAACCCCGTAGTGTGGCCACTGCCCGGCTCAAAACGCACCCTAACCGGCCCAACATTCAGCGCGAGCACGAGCAAATCGCCCTCAACGGTTTCGGGCGCGGTCATTCTGAGCACGCTCGCTGTGCCCAGCGTGGGATGGCCGGCGAAGCGCAGCTCTTCGAGCGTGGTGAAGATGCGCACGCGCACGCCCTCGGCGCGCTCAACCGCTACCGGCCTGCGCTCAACAAACGTGGTTTCAGACAGGTTGAACTCGCGCGCGATGGCCTGCATCCGCGCCGCGGTCAAGTCGCAGGTGTTCATCACTACAGCCAGCGGATTACCGGCCAGCGGTTCGGTGGTGAACGCGTCCACGACGAAGTAGTCGAGGTTCTGCAACGGACTTTGTGCCTCCAGCGATGCTTTCAGCGGTTTCAGAGTTGCTGTAACCTGCAGGCACGCCCGCCGAGTGGCATTTTCACCAGGAAAATGCCACCCTTCACCACCGCAAAAAAGGCACTTGAACTCTGGAACCGCTCTAAGTGTACGATCAACCGGAACCTTGCGCCGATGTGGAAACGCGCGTTCCTGTGGATACCCACGTTCGGGACTGATGAGAAAGAATTTCTCAACGCGCCGGCGAGTGAGATTTCCAGAGGCGAATCGCAGAGGGCGCTGAGCACGCGCGTCAACTCAGCTGCTATCCCGCGAGAGTGGAAGGGAAACTCACGCCGCACGGCTCCGTGCATCCAGGAAGATTTGATCTCTGGCCTCTGATCCCTGTCTCAGAGTTCGATGAGCGGATGTGGCAGGCGGGTCCTGGCGCGATCGAGGAAGAGCCTCATGCGCAGTGCCTCAGCACGCTCGACGGCCACAAGGTGCATATGGCGACGGATATGGTCGATGTCGTCGAGCCGGTCCAACTGCGCTTCATCGTGATCGGCGTCCCGCTCCAGCCGCGCGATGCGTTCCTCAATCATTTGCCGGAAGCGCGGGCTGATCTCGAAGCCTTCCTGGGCGGCACATTGAATGGCCATGAACAGCACCTCGCAGCGGGAATACCCGAGGCCGGAAATTTTCTGGGCGGCCTCAAGTTTCTTCTATTGCTGCCGATACTATCGAAGTGCCATTTCGTGCGCCAGATTACGAGGTTGCGCAACTTCGGTAACGAGGTGTCCGAAAACGCTACAGTTCCCAGCATCGACTTCGTAGTTCACAGTTTTTTGAGCGCGCTCATGGAGGCCCGAACGATGAGCCAACAACAGTGAACTGCGAACTACGAACTGAGAACTGTCATTACTTGTCCGCGACGATTCCGAGCTGCATCTGCGTACCGCTCTCAAATTGAATATTCCGGTTGTAGGCGGAGAGCACACCCGAAGCGGTGCTGTTTCCGGCGAGCATTACGCCGGAAATTCCCGTGGGACGCGGAATCGCGCGGGCCGCTTGAACACCATGGGCGCCGATATCCGCTCCGAAGCCGCCGTGACCGGCGGCGCCATTCGCCGTCGCGCCAAGGTTCGAGTTCACGCGATCATCCATCGAAGCGGCCGCATTGGCGGTTGTGTCCACCGTGCCGCCGGCCATGGCCCCGGTTCTGTCCACGGCCCCACCAGCCGCACCGGCGGCTCCGCCCATTGCTCCGCCGGTTCCGCCCAGAATGCCGCTGCCTCGACCTCCACCCATCGCCGGACCGCTGCCCATTCTTCCGCCGCCGCCCGCAGGCATGCCCATCATCGCATCGTCATCCATTGAGTCCATTGCGGTAGCGCTGGCGCCCGGGCTTACTCCTCGAATCAGCGTGTGAACCGCGATGTCCTGCCCGTTTTTCAACTCCGCACGATCAAATGCGATCCCGAGTTGCGATGCCCCGCGCTCCTTGCTATATGCCTGCACCTCGGTAACGTGGCCCACAAGCCGCGTGCCTTTGGGAATCACGGTTCCATCGGAGGCCTGCACCTTTTCCATGGTCTTGAGCACGACTTGATCGCCCACCTTGGCGGTCTTCGTGTTCAGCTTGCCCTCAAGTTCTCCCGTGACGGAAGTCATCTCATACGTGTGCGACGCTGCCTGATCGCCAAAGCCTGAGGCGCTGGGTGCGTATGTCGTCTTTTCTGACGCGTTGGTCGAGCCGTTTGCCTCAACACCGCCGGGATTCGCGTTGGCGCCGGCATTGGTGGAGTCGCCCAGCTGCGCGCCAGCGGCATTCGCCGATGTGCCCCCCTGCGCATTGGCATTGGCGCCAGCTTGCTGGGCCAGAAGAGGAATACTGGTGAGAGCGGCGATCACGATCGCGGAGGCGATAGAGACTTTAATCCCAAAATCGTTCATGACTTCGATCCTCTCTTCTAGTTTGGTTTGAATGGAACGCGCAGAACGGCGACAGACCGTGTGATGCCGAAAAAACCGCAAACGATACGCCAATATGCCGCAAATGGCGGGGTGAGCGCAGGTGGGTGGTCGCTAAGAAATTCACCGCCAAATACTTACCTGTGGTAAACACCTGAGTTACTTTGGACTTCTGCCGATCAGCGAAAGCACGGGGAAGCATTGCAATCAGGGAATCTCTTTCCTGCAACCGAAAATTATTCTCCGGTCAAATTCTAACTTCCAACCAAAAGACAAAACCTTCTAACCAAAGACAAAACCGGTCAATCAAGCGCGCCGATACTTTTTCAGTCTCCCGGCGCCGGAGCGTAGTAGCCCTTTCGCACCTGTACCTTGAGATTGTCCCCGTTGTCGCCGTGACATTCGACCCCAATGCGCCGGAACGTGCCGTCGGCCCTGATGTTGGCAGGCACGTACGTGGCCACGTATTGCGTGCGCAGCTCGTCTTCGATCTGCTGAAATGCGGCATGCAGTTTGTTGCCGTTGTTGCCCACATCGATCAGGCGGCCGCCAGTCTCGTCAGAAATCTTCTTGGCCGGCGAATAGCCGTAGTAGCCTTCACCCTGGCTCCAGTACATCTCGCGGTCGGCCAACAGGATCACGTAGATGATGATGTTTTTCTTTTCCGCGGCGGCAATGGCGTCACCGATCTTGGTTTTGCTGCCCATATCTTCGCCGTCAGTGAGAATGATCAATGCCTTGCGGCCTGACTCCTGATTCAGTTTCTCGGTGGCCGCCAGGTAGATGGCGTCATAGAGCAAAGTGCCCTTGGGATCGCCCACCGTGGGAACCGGTCCACCGCCCAGGCCGGGAACGCCTGCTGCTCCGTTGCCTCCCGCTGTGTTGATTTGGGCCTTGTTCATGGCATGCGAGAGCAGGCGAGGGCTGTTCGTAAAGTCCTGGAGGAGGTCAACGTTTACATCGAACGAAGCCAGAAAGGCCTCGTCCTTGGCGCGCAAAACCTGCTGGAGAAACTCGCTTCCGGCTTCCTGCTCCATGGGCAACAAGCGCTCCTGGCTGGCGGACGTGTCGAGCAGGATGCCGAGGGTGAGGGGCTGATCAGTCTCGGCGACAAAGCTTTTAAGCGTCTGGGGCGCCTTGTCTTCTGTCACCGTGCATTCATTGCGCGTGAGGTGGGGGACGAGGTTTCCGCTTTTGTCCTTGACGGTAAAGAACAGGTCAACAAGGCTCACTGTCTGCTTGAACGTGGCCACCGGGGTTTGATCAGGCGGAGGAGCAGGCGCGGTGCTGACTGGAGGCGCGTCAGGCGATGGCGCAAGCTGAGCCCATACAGCCGCCGGCAACACCGGCAAGCCGACCAGAAACGCGGCGATTCCGACCCTTAGGGTGTGTACACATCCTTGGCGCATTCTGCCCCGTTAGACGAAAACTCAACTCCTAAGAGAGCATAACGCGGCCGTTTAGAACGGTTCCAGAGATCCTTTGCCCAGCGCGCCGCTGTGCAAGGCGGATCTTTCTTAAAGAAAAGGCACTCAGCATCGGCGGCTTCGAGGTAGAGCTACTCTGGAGCCGCTGTACGCGCCGGCAGGCAACCTGCGCGCACCTGCCGCGTCTGATACCCTGTGAGGTGCGCGCAGCTTTGCGGTTGACGTGTGATTTTTTGACCAAGTGGTGTGTGGATTGCTGGAGGATTCGATCAAGGTGAAGGGGTGGAAGGCCATTGCGTCGGCTGGGTTTCTGGGCACCGGTCTGGTTTTGGTTGCAGGCGTTCTCAGCCAACAGCAGCCGGCTGTTCCCGACGCGCCCACTCCGCAACCGCCGCCGTCGCTCCAGGGCGTCGACGGGCCCGTCACGCCCGGTGTGGGCGCTGGGGAAGCTCCCAACACCCCCAACTCATCGTCGAACACCGGGCAACAGCAGGCAGCGCCCACGCAGCCACCGGCCGAGGAAGGGCCGGGGCCCGTCGTTGAACAGCAAGCCTCGCCGCAGGCCACTCCTCCCGAACAGGGCAACGCCGCCGTGGCGCAATTCATTGTCCAGGTGAACTTTGTCCAGGTTCCCGTCACGGTAAAAGACTCGAAAGGCAATCTTGTTTCGGGGCTTACCTGGCGCGACTTTACCGTCTACGAGAACAACACCCGCGAGCCGCTGCGCGTATTCAGCGTGGATCCGGAGCCGCTTTCCATCGCGTTTGTCATCGATCAGACGCTGCCTTCGAACGTCATGGACGAGGTAAACCGGTCGATGGGCTCCATCCAGGGCGCATTGGCGCAGTATGACGAGGCCGCGGTGTTTACCTACACCAATGGAGCCAAGGAATGGACGGGCTTTACCGGCGCGCAGAGTGCACGCCTGCCTGCGGTTCTGTCGTTGGCGCAGAACGTGGGATCGGATCCCATGGTGCCCGTCAACAGTGGTCCCCTGGCTGGCTGTGGCATTTATCAGAACGGCAACTGCGTGGATCCCAACCTGCAGCCCGGCCGCTCCACGGGGAATAGCACCTTTATCACGATCCCCAAGGAGATTCACACCCTCAACGACGCGATCCTGGCGGCTGCCAAGGAGCTTTCCACGCGTCCCAAGGAACGGCGGCGCATGATCTTCGTGATCTCCGACGGCAAGGAATATGGCAGCAAGGCGACCTGGAAAGAAGTGGTGCGCTACTTGCAGACCAACAAAGTCGCGGTGTATGCAACGCTGGTGGGCGACTCGGCCCGCTGGGGCGAAGAGTGGCTTGATCGCTTCCACCTGCCCTTCACGATGTACGACAACATCCTCTACAAGTACACCGCGGCAACAGGCGGCGATTACTATGCCGAGGGCGGCATCAATGGGATCGAGAGGAGCTACGCGAAGATCGCCTCAGAGGCGCGCGACCAGTACACGCTGGGTTACCTGAGCCACGAGTCGATTTACGACGACAAGTATCGCAACATCAACGTTATCGTCAACCGGCCCAACGTCACGGTGATCGCAAAGCCGGGCTATTACCCTTCAGCTCAGGATTACAAGTAGGCAGCCGGCCGATTTTTCATCCCTGCAAACACGAAAGCCCGTGCCGTGGCACAGGCTTTTTCATTCCTTAGAGTTCTTCTGCGCGCCGAATCGCAAACAGGGCACGGCGCACCTGAGGCTGAAATCGCTGCGCGTGCAGCGTTACTTCGGCTCTACCGGTGCGTTCGAAGGCGGTGGCGGGGCGGTGTTCTGCTGCTGAGTTGGCGGCGGTGGTTGCGGGTCGGTAACGCCCTTCAGTCCCTCTCGGAACCCCTTCAATCCCTCGCCCAATCCTTTACCCAGCTCCGGCAGCCGCTTGGCCCCGAACAGCAAAAATGCGACGATGGCCAGCACGATAATGTGCCAAGGCTGAAGTAGATCGCCCATTGATGTTCCTCCGCGCGCTCCAAGGTGGTTCGCGCGCTTCCTCAAGCTCATATTGTCGCACAAATACGTAGCGGAATGCTCGGCAAGGGGCGGTTGTGGCAGACTGGGAACAGCCGTGGAGGTCTCCCCCTTGAAAACGGTCAGAATGATCGCTCTGGCAGGTCTGCTGGCATTGGCGGCCGGCGCCGCCAACTCCGCTGGGCGCGACATTTACCCCGATCCCTCGCAGGCCAAAGCCGACCTGGCCGCCGCCCTCAAGACGGCCGCAGCCACGCATCGGCGGATTCTTCTTGATTTTGGCGGCAACTGGTGCGGCGATTGTCAGGTGCTCGACATTTATATGCACGACGAAAGCAACCGGCGCCTTCTCGAAGCTGATTTTGTTGTGGTCCACATCAACGTAGGCCGCATCGATGCCAACCTGGATCTGGCCGCAAAGTACGGAGTTCCGCTCCAGAAGGGCGTGCCTGCGCTGGCAGTTCTGAGTGAGACAGGCAAGCTCCTATACAGCCAGAAGAACGGAGAGTTTGAGGCGATGCGGAGCATGCAGTCCTCGGCCCTGACCACATTCCTGGTGCAATGGCGGCCTGAGCGCCCTGGCTGCTCGGCGGTTGTGGTGAACTGCTAGCGAGCGACCCGGCGCCGCGCGGCCAAACGCATCACTCGAAAGGTGATCCACCATGCACCCGGTGAAGGAAAGTCAAGGCGATAGCAACGGCCGCACCATCACCACGCTCTCAAGCCGCGAGGTCTACCGCAATCGTTGGATGCGAGTGCGCGAGGACGAAATCCTTCGCTCAAACGGCGAAAAGGGCATTTACGGCGTGGTGGAGAAGCATGACGGGGCCGTGATTCTGCCCATCGACGACGGTCGCATCTGGCTGGTGGAGCAGTTCCGCTACACCATCCAGGAGCGCGCGCTGGAGCTGCCCCAAGGCAGTTGGGAACGGACGGTCGAGAATCCTGAGGAGATGGCGCGCGGCGAGCTGAGAGAAGAGCTGGGTCTCAAAGCAGCGCAGATGACCAGGCTGGGCACTCTCTGGATGGCTTACGGCTTTCTGCGCCAGCGCGAACATGTCTTCCTCGCAACCGGGCTTTCACCAACGCAAAAAACTCCCGATGCGGAGGAACACGACCTTGTCGTTCACAAGGTTTCCGTCCCGGACTTCGAACGCATGATGCTCGACGGAACGATCAAGGACCAGTGCACGCTTTCTGCCTGGGGGCTGTATCTGCTTTGGAAGGTACGGCAGGACCTTAGTGAGAGCGTTTCCGGCCATCCCGCGAGTGACTAGCGTCACAAGTAAATACTCGCAATTCCTGAATAATCAAGGCTGAACGAGAAGCGCGGATCGTTTGCGCGCCGGCGCGTCAGTGTCGAAACGGGCGCTGCGCGAACCGGAATCGGGCCCAGTGTAGAGGCGGTGGGGTCTGCGCGGAAGGATCGAACCGAGGAACGAGTCAGGTCATGTTTAGGATCATGGATGCGCGCACTGCCGGTCTCAACATTCGGCAATTCACTGTCCTGGCGCCACGAATCGCGCGCAAGCAGCGGCCGGGACAGTTTGTCATTCTGCGGCTTCACGACAAGGGCGAGCGCATTCCGCTCACCATCAAGAGCGCCGATCCGACGGCCGGCACCATCACCATCGCCGTGCAGGCCGTTGGCAAGACAACCACACTCCTGAATTGTCTTGAGGCGGGCGACGCGATTCTCGACGTTGTCGGTCCGCTCGGCCGGCCCTCGGAAATCAAGAACTACGGAACAGCCGTGATCCTGGCGGGAAGCGTGGGAACGGCCATGGCGTTGCCCACTGCCATGGCGCTCAAGGAAGCCGGCAACCACGTCGTTTTCATCGAAGGCGCGCGCAGCCGGGAGATGGTTGTCTTTGAAGACGAGGTGCGCGCGGCGAGCCACGAGGCCTACATCCTTACCGACGACGGCAGTTACGGCGAACACGGGCTGGTCACAAAAAAGCTCGAAGACTTGCTTGCCGCCGGCCGAAAGCTGGACTTTGTGCTTGCCGTTGGTCCCGTACCCATGATGCGCGCCGTAGCGCAGATCACGAAGCCACTGGGCATCAGGACCATGGTCAGCCTGAACTCCATCATGGTCGACGGCACTGGCATGTGCGGCGGCTGCCGCGTGCTCTTGGGCAACCAGAGCAAGTTCGCCTGCGTCGATGGTCCGGAGTTCGACGCGTCGCTTGTCAACTTCGACGTGCTGATGCGGCGGAACATTATGTATCGCAGCCAGGAGTGCCAGTCGCTCAAGCAGTTTGAGCAGCGCAAGCAGGAGGAGTTGGCGCACCTGCGTGATGGGTTGGCCGCAAAGGAAAAAGAAACGGCGCAATTGCGCGCACGGCTTGAGGCGCAGGGGGAGAAGCACTATGCCTGACGCAAATCCGCTTCCCCTGAAAGAACGGATGCAGATCAAGCGCGTGAGCATGCCGGAGCTCGATGCGGAGACGCGAGCACACAACTTTGAAGAAGTGAACCAGGGGCTGGCTGCTTCCGGCGCCGTCACTGAGGCCACCCGTTGCATTGCCTGCGCCAAGCCCGGTTGCCAGTTGGATTGCCCGGTGGGCGTAAAGATCAAGGAGATTGTAGCGCTGATCTACGCGGGCGATTTTCTGGCCGCGGCCGCGAAGATGCGAGAAGACAACGCGCTGCCCGCCATCACCGGCCGCGTGTGCCCGCAGGAGCATGAGTGCGAAGGCGGATGCGTCGTGGGCAAGAAGGGCCAGCCTGTGGCCATCGGCAACCTGGAGCGGTTTATTGCCGACTTCGAGCGCCAAAGCGGCCAGCTTGGATTGCCTGCCATCGCGGCGCCCACCGGCAAGAGCGTGGCCATCGTGGGTAGCGGCCCGGCGGGCCTCTCGGCTGCAGGAGATCTGATCCAGATGGGCCACCGCGTGCGCGTCTTCGAGGCGCTGCACGAGCTGGGCGGGGTGCTCGTCTACGGGATTCCCGAGTTCCGGCTGCCGAAATCGATTGTGAAAGAAGAAGTCGACAACCTGCGCCGCATGGGCGTCGAGTTCGAGACCAACGTAGTTGTCGGCAAGAGCGTGACGCTCGGCGAATTGATGCGAGTGGAGGGCTACGATGCGGTATTCGTCGCCACCGGCGCGGGGCTTCCGGTTTTTCTCGGTGCGCCCGGCGAGCACCTGAACGGCGTCTACTCGGCCAACGAATTCCTCACGCGCACCAACCTCATGCGCGCCTACCGCTTCCCGGAGTTCGACGAGCCCATTTACGACTGCCGCGACCGAGACGTGATCGTGGTGGGCGGCGGCAACACGGCCATGGACGCAGTGCGCACGGCGCGCCGGCTGGGCGCGAAGACCGCGACGCTCGTTTATCGCCGGTCCGAAGCCGAGATGCCCGCCCGCTCTGAGGAAGTGAAGCACGCGCGCGAAGAGGGCATCGAGTTCCGCATGCTGACCAACCCGATCGAATTTCTGGGCGACCAAAAAGGTTGGCTCACCGGCGCGCGCTGCGTGCGCATGGAGCTTGGCGAGCCGGATGCCGACGGACGCAGACGGCCTGCCCCGATAGCAGGCTCGGAGTTTGTATTGCCTGCGAATGTCGCGATCATAGGCGTGGGAACCACCGCCAATCCGCTCATCCAGAGCACTACTCCCGATCTGGCCACCAACAAGCACAACTACATCGTGGCCGATCCCGAGACCATGCGCACATCCAAGCGCGGCGTCTTTGCCGGCGGAGACATCGTCACCGGCGGAGCAACGGTAATTCTGGCGATGGGAGCCGGTCGCAAAGCGGCAGCGTCAATTCATGCATATCTGGCAAGCGGCAAATGGGATTGAGGGGCTAAGTTTCTTATCCGCGTCTCTAAGAAAAATGCGGCGAAGCTTGCGCTCCGCCGCCGCCCTGTCCCTGGGTTGTCTTGAAGGTACTGCAGCCTTACGAAAACTTGCCGATTACTGCAGGAGCTTGGTCACTTCCTGCTGCACCTGGTTGGCCTGGGCGAGTGCCGCAATGCCGGTCTGGCTCAGGATTTCGAACTTCGACATGTTCGAGGTAGCCGAAGCGTAATCGGTGGCCTGCAGTGCGTTTTGCGCCGAAACCACATTCTCCTGCTGCGTGCTCATCACCTGGCTGATTGCGGAGAGCGTGTTGATTTGCGCTCCGAGATATCCATCCTGCGCCGCCACGTAGGTGATGGCTTCATTCAGCACTGCTTCGGCATTCTGCGCATTGCCCTGCGTGGTCAGGTTGGTGTTCGACAGGTCTGCCGTCTTATCGCCGCCGGCAAACGGCACGTAGCTGATCGTGGTCGTGGCATCGTCGCTGGTGAAGAAGGCTACCGGAGTCTGGGTCGTCGTTGTGTCCTCGAAGGCAACGGTCGCCGGCGGTCCCGCAGCCGTTACTGAAAGGGCCACACTGACATTGGCGTTGGTGTTGGTGAGCAGGATGCCGGTGTCGCCTCCGGCCACGGCTGCATCGCCCACCGCGGCTGCCGTGGTAAAGCTGGCCGTTACTCCCGGAATGCCGTCCTTGTTGATTTCCGCGATCAGGCCGCTCACGGTGGTCGCGGTGGTCGTCAGGGTGCTGGTGGTCCCGTCGGGATTCGTGATGGTGAAGATCAGGCTGCCCGCGATGGCGTCGCCCTGCGCTGCTGCCTTGTTCAGCACCGGCCCGGCAGCATCGGTCGAGAGGTCGATGAATTTGCCCGTGTTGCTCTGCTGTACCGAGCCGCCGGCATCGCCCACGCTGGCCGAGGTGAGCTTGGCAAAAAAGAGGCTGTCAATCGATGAGCCCGTTGACGATGAGTCGCCCGTGTAGATGGACACGCCGGCCTGCGCGCCGCTGAAGACCTGGACCTGGTTGTAGGTGGTCGTTGATCCAATGTTGTTGATCTCGGAGAGGATCGACTGGTATTCCTGGTCCGCGGCGGACTCCTGTGAGCTGTTCAGCGTGCCGTTCGAGGCTTCAGTTGCCAGCGTGATGGCGCGGTTCAACAGGCCCGTGACTTGGGAAAGCGCGCCGTCGGCCACTTGCAGCAGGCCCACGCCCTCTGTGGCGTTGGTTCCAGACTGCGTGAGCGCCGCCGAGTTCGCCGCCAGACCGTTCACCAGTGAAAGACCGGCCGCGTCGTCTGCTCCGGAGTTAATGCGCGACCCAGACGACAACTGCTGCAGCACCGTCTGCAAGCTGTTGTTCGTGTTGTTGAGATTATTCTCAGCATAGATTGCCGACAGATTGTTCAAAACACCGAGGGCCATGGAAATCAACTCCTTTTCGGATGCCTTGCTGCCCTCCAATCCACCGGCGCTTTGCTGATCCCGCCAAAGCCGCCGAACCTTCCGGATGGGCCTGTTCGCATCCACCCCCTTCATCGGTCCCCGGCGAAATAACTTTAGTCATAACTTCTAAGTTTTTTTGCGGTCGCCCTTGTTGCGCTGCGACTCAAAGTGTCGCGCAGGCAGCCAAGCGCTGTCGCATCATGCTGCAGCCGTTGTCCTGATGCGGTGCATGCGTTTGTCTTGCTTCGAGGCAGTGTGTCCGCGGACCTGCGCTCGGAAATGGCGCGTTCGCGGCGGGTTTACCGCATTAATCGCGAAACGGGGCAAAGAACAAAAGGCCCTCCGGCACGCACCGAAGGGCCTGATGGAACTATGCTGAAGAAAACTTAAGCTACAGCCTTGCGCTCCGGCTTGTATCCCGAAACACCGTAATAGGTCATGAAGAGGTAGCAGGCGATGGGCAGCAGGAATGCGTGCTGGTAGCCCGCCTTGTCGGCGATCAGTCCAAACAGCGGCGGAATCACTGCTCCGCCGAAATTGCCGATGGTGATCACGCCCGAACCCTTGCTGGTTAAAGGTCCCAGTTCGGCAATGCCGAGTGCGAAGATCGTCGGGTACATGATGGAGTTGGCGAAGCCGCACAGAATCAGGCTCCAGATGGCGAGGTGGCCCGTCGAAAACATCCCGACGACCAGCAGAGCAACCCCCAGAACGCCCAGGAAGGCCAGCAACTTGTGGGCTTTGATGGACTTCATCAGCACGGTACCCGCGAAACGTCCGATCATCATGGCAAGGGGATAGCAGAAGGCCAGCAAGGCGACAACTTCCTTTTCCCCAATCCCCTGCGGATAAAGACCGCTGACCGCATGGGCGAAGGGTTGGGCGAACCGCAGGTAGTCGTCGATTGCACTCCCCTGCGTCTCGAAGAACTTGATAGCGTTGGCGGCCAGCGCAATCTCCAGGCCCACATAGAGGAAGATGCCGGCCATCGCAAGTACCGTGTGCCGGTAGGTCCAGATGCTGCGTCCGGCGATCGCGTCGCCATCCTTCCCCGGCCGGTAATCGCGCGTCCCGGTGATGGCCGGAAGATGCATTCCCATGATGATGAAGCCCAGCGCCAGCAGGGCACACGCAATTGCGATATAAGGCCCCTGCACAGTATGGGCGATGGCTGCCTGGCTCTTCACCTTTGCAGGATCGGTCAGAATGAATACGCCGACCACGATCGGAGCCATAGCCGTCCCCAGGGAATTGAATGCCTGCGCCAGCGTGAGTCGCGCCGGAGCACTCTGCTCTGGCCCGAGAATCGAGACGTAAGGATTGGCCGAAGTCTGCAGTCCGCACACGCCGGTCGCCAGCACGAAGCTGGCGGCGAGGAAGAACGGGAAACTGATCATGGCGGCAGCCGGCACGAACAGCAGCGCACCCACGACCATCACGAACAACGAGATGACCATGGTGCGCTTGTAACCAACGGCTTCAATCACTTTCGCCGCAGGCACAGAGAAAACCAGGTAGGCAAAGAACCACGCCGACGTCACCAGATTCGACCACGCGTGACTGAGATTGAAGATGTCTTCGAGCTTCGGCGAGAGGTTGCTGTTCAAATTGGTGAGGAAGCCAAAGATCAAGAACAGGCCGGTGACAATAATGAATGGAACTGTGTAATTTGGCGCGCTGGGCGCGGCCACAGGATTGGAGCGTGTAGCCATAAAAAGTCCTCCTCCGTCCGATGCAAAAAACGGCTTGAAAGGGTTCGCAAACACTTTACGCAGCGCGACTGCTCACGTCCAGTGGAAATTGAAAAGGTTTTCAGAGCGCCGCGACGCCTCGTTTCCTGCACGATCCGCTCCCATTTACACTGGGAATGCATGATTCCTACCCTCACCTGGACCCCCGAGGGCGTCCGCTTCATCGATCAGACCAAGCTCCCTCTCGAAGAGAGCTACGTGCTGGCCACAACATACGACCAGGTGGCCGACGCCATCGTCACGATGGTCGTGCGCGGGGCTCCGGCTATCGGCGTCTCGGCCGCCTACGGCGTTGCCCTTGGGGCAATCCGCTCCAAGGCTGAGAGCGCGGAGCGCTTTGCGCCGGAGTTCGAAAAGATTTGCGCGCGGCTGGCCTCAACGCGCCCGACCGCCGTCAACCTGTTCTGGGCCCTTGACCGCATGAAGGTGCTTTTCGCGAGGTTGATGAGTTCCGGCGCGTCTCTTGTCCAAATCCAGGAAAAAATCCTGGCCGAAGCGCACGCAATGTACGAGGAAGACATCGCCGCCTGCAAGGCGATGGGCGCTCATGGGGCCGAGCTGCTGCCCGATCCGTGTGGAGTGCTGACCCACTGCAACGCCGGAGCACTGGCCTCCTGCGGATACGGGATGGCGCTGGGCGTGATCCGTGCGGCGGTGGAGCGGGGCAAGAAGATTCACGTCTATGCCGATGAGACGCGGCCGGTCCTCCAGGGTGCGCGGCTTACGGCGTGGGAGCTGATGGCCGATCACATTCCCACGACGGTTATCTGCGACAACATGGCCGCCAGCCTGATGCGGCAGGGCAAGATTCAGGCCGTGGTTGTGGGGGCGGACCGTATTGCCGCCAACGGCGACACCGCCAACAAGATCGGCACGTACAACGTGGCGATTCTGGCGCGCGAGCACGGCATCCCGTTTTACGTGGCCGCCCCGTGGTCCACCATCGATCTCGCCACCGCGACGGGCGACGCGATCCCCATCGAGGAGCGCCCGGCAAGGGAAGTGACACACCACGCCGGAACGCAACTCACGCCCAACGGCGTCGGCATCTGCAACCCGGCTTTTGACGTCACCCCAGCCAGGTACATCTCAGCCATCATCACCGAGCGCGGAGCGATGCGCGCGCCTTACTCCGAATCTCTGAAAGAGATGGAGATGGTGAGCTAAACCGCGTCTACCATCCCTACGCCGGCGTCCGCACCTCGCTCGAGGTGCCTCCCGCCGCGGGAACGTAGCACTTCTGCGTGTAGTCCATCACCATGCGGTCGGCGTTGAAGCGCCATCCCAGCGTGCGGATAGTCCGCTTCATGCGCTTGATCCAGCCGCGCGGCAAGCCATCACGGTCACGCTGGTAGTAGAGCGGAATCACTTCGTCAAGCAGCACGCGATAAAGTGCCTCGCCGTCGCGGGCATCGTGAACATCCATGTTGGATTGGGTCCGTCCGGTTCCAATGGCGAATCCGTTCAGCCCGTCGTAAGCTTCGGCCCACCACCCATCCAGGATGGAGAGATTCAAGCCGCCGTTCAGCACTACCTTCATTCCGCTCGTGCCCGAGGCCTCCAGCGGGCGGCGAGGATTGTTCAACCACACATCCACGCCCTGCACCAGGTGCCGGCCCACGTTGATGTCGTAGTCCTCAATGAAGACGAACTTGTCGGCGAATTCACGGTGGCGCATCATCTGCGCAATTTGCTGCAGCACGCGTTTGCCCGGCTCGTCTTGGGGGTGCGCCTTTCCGGCAAAGACGAACTGCACAGGCCGCTTGGCGTCGTTCACCATGGCGGCCAGCCGCTCCAGATCCTTCAGCAGAAGGTTGGCGCGCTTGTAGGTGGCGAAGCGGCGGGCGAATCCGATGGTCAGGGCGTCCGGCGAGAGCACCTTGTCGAGATGCTTCAAAGTTTCAACGGGTTCGCCGCGGCGCTCCGCCTGCTCGTGGGCACGGCGGCGAACGAAGTTGAAGAGCTGCCCTTTCAGGCTCAAGTGCGTCTCCCACAACTCGCCGTCGTCGACGGTTTCGATTGCCGACCATGTGTGTGAGGCTCCACTCTGGCGTTGCCAGCCGACGCCGAGATGGCGATCGTAAAGCCGGCGCATTTGCGGCGCCAGCCAGGACGGTACGTGCACGCCGTTGGTCACGTGGCCGATGGGCACGGCATCTTCCGGACCATCGGGATACAGGCCCCGCCACATGGCGCGCGAAACTTCTCCATGCAGCGAGCTCACCGCATTCACGCGTCGAGCCAGCTTGAGGCCCAGCACCGTCATACAGAAGAGCTCCGAACTGTCGGTGGGATGCTCGCGGCCAAAGCCCATCAGGTTTTCGTGCGAAATCCCCAGCTCATCGCGCAGGGGGCCCAGGTGTTCCTCAATCAATTCAGGACTGAAGCGGTCATGGCCCGCAGGAACCGGCGTGTGCGTTGTAAAGATCACCTCGCGCGGAATCTGCCTTGCCGCGGAGTAAAAGTCGAGGCCCTCCTCCTCCATGCGGCTGCGAATCGCCTCGAAGACCGCAAATCCGCTATGGCCTTCGTTCAGATGCAGCACGCCGGGGGTGATGCCCATGGCCTTCAGCGCGCGGAAGCCGCCCACGCCCAGCAGCAGCTCCTGCCGGATGCGCGTGCGCGCGTCACCGCCGTATAGGCGCGAGGTGGTGTCAAGATCTTCCGGCGCGTTGCCGGCAACGTTTGAGTCCAGCAACAGAAGATCACATCGGCCCACCTTGACCCGCCACACCTTGGCGCGAATCGAGCTGCCACGGGTGGCGATCTCCACTACCACAGGCTCACCATTCACGCCGATCGCCTGCTGCATCGGCAATTGATTCACGTCGGTTTCGAGATACTCCTCGCGCTGCCATCCGCCTCCGTCAAGGCGCTGCAGGAAGTAGCCCTGCCCGTAGAAAAGGCCCACTCCGATCAGCGGAATATCCAGGTCCGACGCGCTTTTGATATGGTCGCCGGCCAGCACGCCCAGCCCGCCGGAGTAGATTGGCAACGACTCATGCAGGCCGAATTCGGCGGAGAAATATGCCACGGGGCGAGGCCGAAGCGCGCCGGCATGGCTCGCGCCCCAGGTGCGGTCATCCATCAGGTATTCCTGCTGGCGCCGGTAGGCGTAGTTGATACGGCTATGCAGAACCAGTTCCATGGCGCGCCGCTCGATCTCGCCAAGCGGAATCTCATTCAGCAGCGCAATGGGATTCTGATTCAGCTCCCGCCAGCGCGTTGGATTCAGGTCGCGAAACAGGCTCACGCATTCCGGATCCCAGCACCACCACACGTTGCGCGCCAGCTCCCACAGCTTTTCCTGCGCCGGGGCGATGAACCGGTCCAGCGTCCGTGCCTCGCTCACCACTGGAGCAACCTGGTTCGCCGCCTCTACCAGCATGCGAATCTCGCCGTCCTGAAAGATCCGCGGCTCCTTGGTTTGCACCACCAGAACGCCCTGCAGCACGCCGCGGTCGATCAGGGGCACGCCGAGAAAAGAGTGGTACTCCTCCTCGCCCGATCCCTTGAAGTATTTGTAGCGAGGATGCTTGCGCGCATCGGCGACCGCCACAGGCAGCAGTTGCTCCGCGACCAGGCCGGAGAGGCCTTCGTGCAACGGCATGCGCAGAGTTCCGATGCAGCGCGGATGCAGCCCCAGCGAGGCGGCAAGCACCAGGTTTGTCCGGTCCGGCTCCAGCAGGTACGCCGAGCAAACGTCGGTCCGGAACCGCGTAGCAATCAGCGCCGCAACGTTCATCAACGTGTCGGCCGGCTTGCCTTCTTCGGCCGCCAGGTTGGCGATCTCCTCCAGCGTCAATACGAGATCGGCGTCGGTGGATTCGCGGCTCAGGGTCATCCGATGCGTTCACCTTTCGCGTGAGATTGAAGCGTCAAGCCCCCGCGCAGCATCCCGGCTCGAAAAAGAAACAGCGCATCGGGCGAAGACATGCGATGGAAACCATGACAACTAGTTGTTCTTGTTTGGACTTGAGGAAGAATCCCGCGCGTCGCATGTATGGGATAGATTCGACATTATCACAGGCTGCGTAAGGGCCGCGTGAGATTGGACGGCATGGCGTCCTCGCCACCGAATGAAGGATGTCGCTACGACTTGGCCAGCCGCGCCGCCAGCAACGCGAAAATTGGGAACGTCAGATAGACCAATCCAATCTCTGAGTAGTAGCCGAGCGCGGTCATCTTCATGGGCCCATAAGCGAACATCGGGTAGTCGAAAATCAGATTGATGGCCAGCCAAAGCGCCCCCACCAGAATGGCTTCGCGGACACAAACCGCGCGCTTATGGAAGTACCAGATCAGCAAGAGTCCGGCAGTGGCAAGAACGATCAGGTACATCAAGGTGCTGAACAAAGGCGCGTTCGCTTTCTTAAGAGGAAAAACAGAGAAGGAGACGGCAAACGGGATGAGCCAACTGAGAATTCCGAGCAGAACGGCGCGAAATGCAGTGCGTGCTTGTATGCCCATACTCCCTCCGCGGTGCGAGTCTAGACCGGTTCCATCTATGCCGCTGTGATGCCCGCCGCAAATGTGCCCAGACTTCGCGGCGGCGTGATACATTCAGATTCCACGGGGGTCGAGATGGAGCTGGACGCGCAACTCGCCGCGGGCGGCGAGACAATCGAGTTGCAACAGCAGGTGGCGCGGCTGCAGGCGCTGCTCGAGGCCTCGCGCCAGGTGCATTCGACCATTCGCGAAGAAGAGGTGCTCGAATCGACCTTGCGCATCGTAGTGCGCGAGCTCGAAATGGCTGGCGCGGCCTTTCCCGAATCTGGCATGAAGTATGGCGCATTGCCACCCGGCTCTACCGGCGCCGCGGCTGAGCAACTGCTTATTTACCCATTGGCCGACCGCGATGGCCAAAAGATGACCGATCTCGTCGTGGCCTCTCCCGGTGGGCGCGAACTCACGCTTTCCGAAGCCGATTTTCTTGAGGGGCTCGCCCTGCAGGCGGCTGTTGCCCTCGAAAATGCGCGTAATCACAAGCGGAACGTGGAGTTCGCGCGCCTGCAGCAGGATCTCGACGCGGCGCGGCGGATCCAGCGCTCACTGCTCCCGCAGGAGCTGCCCGCGATTCCCGGCTATTCGGTCGCCTTTCGCTCCAACACCTGCTACGAAGTGGGCGGCGACTACCTCGATATCGTTGAGCAGCCCGACGGTTCCCTGCTGATTGCGGTAGCCGACGTGGCCGGCAAGGGACTGGCTTCGGCCATCATGTCCACCAGTTTCCGCGCGGCGTTCCGTGGCATCGCGCTGACCGGCATGCCGCTCGACGAGTTGGCTACGCGCATGAACCAGCACCACTGGGGCGAAGGCGAAGAGGCGCGGCGGCGCTACGTAACCGCCATCTTCCTCCGGCTGCATCCTGAATCGGGCGAGATGGAAGTGGTGAATGCGGGCCACAATCCCGGGTTCCTCGTCGAGCCAGGCGCCGAGCCGCACCAGTTCAATGCCGCCGGCACGCCCCTTGGGCTCCTCCCCGGCATGCGCTATACAAGTGAGCGGCGCGGCTTTGGACCCGGCGCGCGACTGCTCTTCTACACTGACGGGCTTACCGAGGTCTTTCGAGGAGATGAAGAGTTTGGTCCGGAAAGGCTTTTGAATGAATTTTCTACGTGCCCCTCGCAAAATGCCGATGGTATTCTCGATGCATTGTGGATCGCGATTGAGGCGTTTGCCCAGGGCGGACCGCAATCTGACGATATGACTGCGCTGGCGTTGTGCCGCGGAGAAATGCCGGAATGAACGAACCCAAATCCACCACCGTCGAAGTCCGTCTGCCGACCAAAATGGGCTACGAGAAGGTGGCCATGAGCACGGCAGCCTCGGTGGCCAAACTCATGGGCTTCCCTGAAGACCGTATCGAGGATTTGAAAACCGCCGTAGCCGAGGCTTGCATCAATGCCATCGAACACGGAAACCGGATGAACGAAAAGCTCTCGGTAGGTGTGGTGCTGCACGCAGGCACCGATGAGCTTGAAGTGAAAGTGATTGACGACGGCACCGGAATTAAGACACAGCCGCACAAGCCTGACATCGACCGGAAAATTCACGGTGAGGAAGACCCCCGCGGGATGGGCATGTTCCTCATCCAGGCGCTGGTTGACGAGGCGGAGTGGGTCACCGCTGGAGACGGGAAGAGTAGTTATGTGCGGCTGGTGATCCGGCTGGACAGAGATACGGAGTAAGCTCAAGTTGAACCGAATCGAAAGTGGAGGCGATCGACAAGTGGAGAGCGAGACCAAATCGCACGTTGAACAGCTCAAATCCCCATCCGGCTATCCCGTGGCCGTGCTCCGCTTTGAGGGCGACATCGCCAGCACCTCAAGGGACGCGGTTCTCGGCGCCTATGAATCACTGCCCAAGGAGACGACCAAACTAATCCTCCTAGACTTCACGCGTGTGGACTACATCAACTCCAGCGGCATCGCGCTCGTGATTCAGTTGCTCATCCAGGCCACGCACGCAGGGCAGACCGTTAGTGCCTTTGGCCTCTCGCCGCACTTCACCAAGGTCTTCACCATGGTGGGCATTACCAAGTACGCGCGCCTGTACCCCAACCAGGCCGAGGCGATCGCCACTCTATAGAGCCCGCTCGAATTTGTGTCACTTAGATCCGGACGCGGATGGGTCAGGTGTTTCCGGGGCCCTATTGCGGTCCTTTCTCGCCCCTGGAAAAGAGCGGAATGTGGAAAGGCGTTTCCGGCGCCGCCGCCCTCTTTTTGTCCGTGGCGGCGTCCTGGCGCAAAAGAGTGCGCTGCGAGTTGATGCAAAGCCAGCCACCGCGCACGCGCTCGAAGACGTGCGTGAAGACGCCCTTTTCGTCCACTTCGTGCGAGCCGACCTTGTGGTGCAGGGTGTAGGTGCCGTTGGCCACTGCGATGTCGCCAAGCATGCGTACGGCGACGACCTTCTGCATGAGGTAGACCGTCTTGTCGTCCGCGCTCAGCACAGTCGCAACCTGCTGGTTACGCGTGGTCACGTCGCCGCCGGCCGATACGTCGACGAAGAGCGGAGAAAGAACCAGTTCCAGGCCATACTGGTCACGCCGGTTCACCGCGTCAGACCATTTGTCTTCAATCTTCTGGAATTGCGCAATCTCGGGGCTGACGGTTTCCATTACGCCAGGCTGGCCGGCAGGCGCGGTGGGACCGGTCGATGGATCGGAAGATGGAGTCTGAGCGGGGGTGGCGCAGCACAAAAGAAAAACCGCAGAAAAGGAAAGAAAAAGCCTGGTCATACGCAACCTGAAGTCCATTCCGCAAATCGGAACTCTACCAAGCATCATATCTCCTTGGACTCGGCGGGCGGGCACACGGGGAGCCAAAAAATGACACGCGCAGTCAGTTCTTTCAGGGGATCTAGAGAATGCTTTGCAGCCGGTCTGGCTTGTGAATCGTGACGTTGGAGTCTTCAATCGAAATCCAACAGTCCTTGCGGAATTGACCGAGCGTACGCGTAACGGTCTCGCGGGTGGTGCAGGTCATCGAGGCCATCTCCTCGTGGGTAAGCAGCAGAGGAAAACGGTACTCGGAGTTCTCAGTGTGCTCGCCGATCTGATGCGCCAGTTCCAGCAACAGGCGAGCCAACCGCGCGGCCACGGTTTCAGCCAGCGCGATGCGGCACGCGTCCTGCAATGCGAAGCGGTATTCCTGGCAAATGCACTGCACTGCACGCAATTGAGCTTCCTTGTGGCTGCGAAGGAAGTTGAGGAAACGTTCGCGCTCCACCGGGCGCAGTTGAGCCGGCGTCAGTGACTCTGCTGAGACCTCATACATACCGTGAGAAAGCACGGCGTAGAGGCCAAGCATGGACCCCGGGCCGGCGACTCGGACAATCATGTGGCGATCTTCAGGCCGGCCGGCGGTCAGCTTCAGGTACCCGCTGCAAATCAGGTAAAGGCAGCGAGCATCCTCGCCCTCGGTGAAGAGAGAAGCCTGCGCAGGCAGCGAAATGGTGCTGGTGGCAAGTTCCAGATCGGCCAATACTGCGCTGCCAAGAGAACAGAACCAGCCAGGACGCCGATTGGCGCAAGCCGCGCAGCCCAGGGGCGAAGTACGGCCTACGTGCCTCGGCCGCGCCTGTTCCTCCATCGAAATCTGCATGTCGGCCATCGTTTTGTTCCGTTCTTTACCGACGCGGCCCTACGCCTCATCCGTTTTCCCCGTGATATCCGTCTCTGCGTGGGCCCGTTTGAGGTCGATCTGTACAGCCCTTATCCATTAAAGAGGTGCACTTACCCAAAGTTTGCTTGAGTCTTGGCCGCTTTGGATGTGATGGGGCTCACGTTAATGCAATCAAAACTAGGCTGTGACGTGGTCGGCGCGCCCATCAGCGGCCAAAACCTGCAAGTCATTGTGATAAGGTGTGTTCTTCTCTGTGATCGCGGTGCCCCGCACCTGTGATGAACATCACCGCTCCCCGTTATGACAAATTCGTAATCTCTCGTGTATGTGGTGATGCTCCGCACCCTCAGGTGCCTCAAGAACGCTCTGGCGGTGCTCGCGGTCACAAGGAGAATCCACTACATTCAGCCCGGACTGGCGGCTGAGGATGGTTTTTCAGGCGGAGCCACGAAGTCTTTTGAAGGCGGTATTTTGCATGCATACAGATCGGCCGGCAACGCGAATGTTCAAATGTGCGGTTCCCGGGAAATCGCGGGGACTGCGAGTGTTCTTAATGGGTCTGCTCGGCGCCGGCATGTTGTGCGCGACGGCGCTGGCCGCCCCGCCTGCGGGAGCAAAAGCCCAGGATGCACAGGCCAAGGGCGCCGCGCACGCCGAGTTTGTGGGGGCTGACACCTGCGCCACCTGTCACGAAGAGGTGAGCAAAAATTTCGCCACCAATCCTCACACCAAGATGGCCCTCATGCACGGAAACGCGAATGGCGTGACGTGCGAGAACTGCCACGGTGCGGGCAGCGAGCACGTAGCTGGCGGCGGCGACGTGACCAAGATCTTTGATCCCGCCAAGGCCTCGGCCAAGGACGTCGACTCGAAGTGCCTGAGCTGCCACGCGGGGGCACATCCGGATTTTGACCGTTCTCCCCACGCCAAGGCCAACGTAAGCTGCATCAGTTGCCACAGCATTCACGGCAGCAAGGAAGAGACGCTGCTCAAGGCTCCGCAGCCCCAGCTCTGCTACCAGTGCCACGGCGACGTCAGGACGGCGCTCAACATGCCGTTCCATCACCCGGTCAACGAGGGTGTGGTTAAGTGCACTGACTGCCATGACGTCCACGGCACATTCCAGAACAACAACCTCCGGATGACAGCGGATCAAAACATGATCTGCACCAAATGCCACGCCGATGCGCGCGGGCCTTACGTGTACGAGCATGCCGCGGTGAAGGCCGAAGGATGTCTCGGGTGCCACTCGCCGCACGGCTCGCAGAACGCGCGGATGCTGAACATGCCGAGCATCAACACGCTGTGCAACCAGTGCCACAGCCGGGTAGCGAACGCCACGATTCATGGCATGGGGGCAGGCTCGGACGACATGCAGCCTTGCACAAGCTGCCACACCTACATACACGGATCGAACATCAATGCGGCGTTTCTCAGATAGGAGTCATGGAGCTGTGCCTCAAGTGACTGTCAAATCGCCGCGGCACGGCTCCCACAGCAGTTTTGCACCGGGTTTCAAGGTTCGATTTTTGCAACAAGTTTTATTCAAGTGAGGCTTCATATGAAGAACGTTGGCTGGTTATCACGGGTTCGCAATCAACAGCCGTCTTTCGCATTGTTTCTGGGTATGCTGGTGGCCATGTTGCTGGCGGCGGCGTGTATCGCTGTCGCCCAAGATCCGGCCGCCCCGGGACCGGCACCCGCGCCGCCGCCGATGCCGAACGGATATTCGGTCCACGAGAGCATTGATGCGGGCGGGCACATGGTCGGCCTCTCCGGCAGCGGCGCCATGTTCGACACCATGGTCAATATGCAATCGGGGCCGCGCATTCTGGGCGAGACCTTTACCATGCGGGCGCTTCCTGACAACAAGCATCCGCTGTTTGACGACCTCTCCGCCATAAGCAACGGCTGGGGCGGCGATCCCAACAACTTCGCCAAACTGGACGTCTCAAAGAGCAAGTACTACGAGTTTTCGGGGATGTTCCGCCGCGACCGGCAATACTTCGACTACGATCTGCTGAGCAATCCGAATGTCCCCAGCGGGCAGTCGATACCGATTGGGCCGTCCGCCGCGCCAACCGGCTCCTTCGCGTGGCCGCAACAGATGGTCTCGCCCTTCCAGTACAACACCGTGCGGCGCATGACAGACACCAACCTGACCCTACGTCCGCTTTCCAGCGTGACCTATCGGGTGGGGTATTCGCAGAATACGTTCGAAGGGCCGAGCCTGAGCCCCAGCGGCTATCAATTCGCCAGTTCGTACTCCGTGGTGCTTAAGGAATATCAGCGCCTCAGCACCGACGATTTCTTCGGCGGGATTGACTGGAAACCCGTGCAGGGCACCAAGCTGACCTTTGAAGAAGAGGTTGATCACTTCAAGAGTGACTCGTTCTTCACCGTCAACCCCGGCAGTCTTCTCGTGCAGGAGGCAGACGGAACCAAAGCTGCTTTTCTCGCGAACTATTACAGCCTCACGCCCTATTCCAGCAGTTCGTGCAATGCAAACAGCACTGGTACAACACCCACGCTTTCGGCTCCGCAGTCGCCCGGTGGTCTGCCTATTATCAATGCGGCATGCGCGGTTATCACCAGCTATCAGCGCTCTCAGCCCACGCGGATCATCTTCCCAACCGAGATCTTCCGCCTGCAGAGCAGAAGCATCGAAAACGTGTCGATGGACGGCGATCTGCGCTACACCGACGCCAAAATGAGCTTGCCGAATTATTACGAGGACTTCCAGGGTCTTTCGAAGAACACTCGTGAGCTTACCTACACGGCCAATGCCAGCGCGCACCGAAAGGTGATGGCCGCCGACTACGGAGTCGTGTGGCAGGCGACGAAGACCGTCGCTCTCGAGGATCAGTTCACATTTTCCAACGTTCAGCAGCCGGGATCGTCAACTATGACCAGCCTGATCACGGTCGCGACCCCGACGACCGCCGGCAATCAAACAATTACTTACCCCGGTCCGTTCACAACCACCACCGCGGCTGCAGGCACCGGCACTCTTGAGGGCAGCAGCAGCATAGGCACTCCCCTTCCTGACTTCTTCGGCCAGAGAATGATCACCAACAACCTGACCGCGAGCTGGGAAGCCACTTCGCGCATCACCCTTGCCCTCACCTATCACTACGGTACGCACAGGATCGCCGAAGGGACTCCTCATACTGGCCCGTGGACTTCGTCCGTCCCCGCCGCCGGCACCGGTACCATCAACGAAAATGGCGGCATCTTCAACGCGGCGCTGCGCCCCACCTCAAATTGGAATATCAACGGCAGCATCGAGATGCTCTACAACGACAATGCCTTCACCCCGATGACTCCGCGGCAGACCAGGCAGTACCGGGTCCATACGATTTACAGGCCCAAAGCCTGGGCGACGGTATCCGGCGCCTTCAACGACATCGAGCACCACAACAACACCAACAACATGAGTCAGGCCGACTTGACGGCAGAAGGCGCTGCCTACGACGGCCCGCTCGATCACGTCGACTACAGCCGCGTTGTTAGCCTGGGCACCGAGCTGTTCCCGAACGATCACTACGGCCTCGACTTCAGCTACACCTACAGCGACGTTTACATGGCAGACAACATCTGCTATCTGGGCGCCGCTGCCACGGGAATACCTGCCGCTTCGACTCCCAGCGGCACGGCATGCCCAGCTACTTCTGCGGGTAGATCGGGATATGATTTTGGTCCCGCACTCGACTTCATGCACGCTCCCACGCAGTCCGCGTCGGTGGCCTTGAACCTGTCGCCTGTTAAGACCGTGAAATCGAACATCGGTTACAACATCAATTCGGTTGCCGGCAGCCGCTTCTATAACGATCCGCGCGATGTCGCGGGTTCGCTGGTATCTACCTATCAGTCTCCCTTTGTGAACTTGGCATGGACCATGCGCCCCGCATTGACGTGGAAGGCTCAGTACAACTTCTACGGCTACGGCGAAGGCGGTCCTTCCGGCGCGGCGCTGTGCAGCACCACGAACCCCACGCCCACGACTCCCGCAACACCCGTAGCTTGTTCTTCTCTGCCTTACCAGACCGGCCAGACGATTTCGCCTGCTGGCGAGACTGCGCCGCGGAATTACCACGCCAACATGTTGACTCTCGGCGTGCACTACGAGTTCTGACGCGGAGAATCTTCCGCGTCAGTTCAAAATGGGGTGGGTCGGGCCAGAAGTCTTGATAGAGCCCACCCCACCTTTAGCGAGTTTGCCGGTCTCCGCACCTCGACTTCATTGGAGTCCGGCCGGAGAGTGTAGGAAAACTCCTGGAGAAAGCCGCACGCGACAGCCAATGCCACGCGCAGACTGGCCGGGAAAGTCATTCGGGAGTAATGCGATGAGCAAGACGATTCAATCTGCAGTTGCGCTGACAGCCGTTGTTCTCATGGCCGGCGCGGTGGGCTTTGCCCAGTCCTCTGGGGAAGCGGTTTACAAGGCAAAGTGCCAGAGTTGCCACGGTGCGCAAGGCGTTCCCAATCCAGGGATTGCCAAGGCGATGGGCGTCAAGCCTGCAAGCGATCCGTCGGTCAAATCGCTCAGTGAAGCTACGATGATCACCGACACGACCAACGGAAAGGGCAAGATGCCGGCGTTCAAGGGTAAACTCACCGACGCACAGATCAAGGACTCGGTGGACTATTTCCGCTCGCTCGCCAAGTAAGAGCAAGTGTGGAAACGGCAACAGCGGATGTAGAAGCAAGAACAAGCTGGCGCGGTCGTCGCAATCAACGCCCCGATCGCGCCGGTTTGCGTTACAGCGGTTCCAGAGTTGCTACTCCCTTGAAGCACTTCCGCCGAGTGGCATTTTCCTCAGGAAAATACCACCTTTCACATCAGCGAAAAAGGGCACTGAAACTCAGAAACCGCTCTAGGTAGTTCCTGTTACCATCACGATTGCGGAACCAAAGGCCGAAAGCCCTGGCTGGCAGGCGGCATGAACCTTAACTTCACGGCTTGCGCCCGAAGTTGCGTTAGGGCCTCAAAAACCTCAAGGAGCTTTTCCATGACAAAGAGAGTTCGTTCCTACATCGCGCTGGCTGCTACGTTGGTTCTGGCCAGCGCTTTCAGCTTCGCCGATGACGGCGCAGCGACCTACAAAGCCAAATGCGCCATGTGTCACGGCGCCACTGGCACTCCGAGTCCGGCAATGGCCAAAGCCATGGGCATCAAGCCGGTTTCTGACCCAGCGATCAAGTCGCTCACTGAGGACCAGATCATTTCCACAGTCAAGAATGGCAAGGGCAAGATGAAGCCCGTCGCCGGGTTGACTGACCCGCAGATCAAGGCTGTTGCCGCGTATTTTAAGACCCTGAAGTAGCAGTAAAATCAGCGCAGTGGCTTCAAAAGAAGGCCCCCTTGTCCGGGGCCCCAGCGACAGGTCTTCGTCGCTGGGGTGGCGAGGCGGGCCGCCCGTCAACGGAGGCTGAGGAGTCGTGTCGGCATTCGAAAAATTCCGCGACAACTGGATTCGTCCGGCACTGTTTTTCGGCAACAACCCCATCAGCCTGGCCGGTGGCGCCATTACCTCGGCCGCCGGCATCACCATGATCAGCTACTGGTTGGCCGAACTCTCAGGCCACCTCAGCGACAATCCCTATCTCGGCATCATTTTCTTCCTCATTTTGCCGGCTCTGTTCCTGCTCGGCCTCGCGCTCATTCCCGTCGGCGTATTTCTGCGCCGCAAAAAACTGCAAACCGCCGGCCAGATTCCCGCAGCTTTTCCCAGGATCGATCTCAACGACCGAATCTTCCGGCACGGTGTCGATATTGTTCTGGTGGCGACCATCGTCAACTTTCTTGTCGTCGCCACCGCCAGTTATCACAGTGCCGAGTATATGGATTCGCCGCAGTTTTGCGGCCGCTCCTGTCATGTGATGCAGCCCGAATACACGGCATACAGGATCTCCGCGCACTCGCATGTGGCCTGCGTGGAGTGCCACATCGGCACCGGCGCGCAAGCCTACTTCAGCGCCAAGGTAAACGGCACCAAACAGCTGATTGAAGTCTCGTTCCATCCCATGGCGGGACTCGCGCCCAAAATCATTCCCAACTATCCAACGCCGATTCCGTCGCCTGTCACCAGCCTGCGCCCCGCTCGCTATACCTGCGAAGCCTGCCACACGCCAACGCGGTTCGACGGCGACAAACTGCTGGTGAAGTCGAGCTTTGCTGACGACGAGCAGAACACCGAATCGCAGACCGTCCTTATCCTCCACCTCGGCGGCGAGGACTCGCTTTCGCACCGCACCGGCATTCATGGCGTGCACCTCGGCCACATCGAATACATCGCTACCGATCCAACGCGCACCGCCATTCCGTGGGTCGAGCGCACCAACCCCGACGGCTCGAAGACCGCGTATGCGGCCTCGGCTCTCAACGGAGCGCAGCCTCAGGGCGAGCGGCGCGTGATGGATTGCATCGACTGCCACAATCGCGCCGCGCACACTTTTGTCACTGCGGAGGAGGCCATCAACCGCGCCATGGCCGACGGAGCAATCAACCCCTCGCTCCCCTGGATTCACAAGGAAGGCTTGGCGCTCCTGAAGGCCACTTATGCCAGCCAGGCCGATGCCGGCGCTCAAATTCCACAGCACCTTCAGGCGTTCTACCGCACGCAGAATCCCGATGTGCTCAACCAGAAGGCCGCGCTCGTGGAGCAGGCGGGCCAGGAACTCGTCACGCTATATGACGAGAACGTGTTTCCGTTCATGAAGGTCACTTGGGGAACGCACCCGAACCACATCGGCCACCAGGAGTATCCCGGCTGTTTCCGCTGCCACGACGGCGACCACGTCGCCAAGGACGCCACCAGCATCACGCAGGACTGCTCCGCGTGCCACAACCTGCTGGCCGTGGAAGAAGCCAAGCCTAAAGTCCTCTCCGATCTCGGCATCCAGTTGCCATAACTCTGGATTTGCGCCGGCGTTCGTTTCCGCTCCACGTAACTCGTCGTGTGCCTCTGCGTGGCATCGCAACAACTTCGTCCTCTTGCCGCGTATCGTTCGATCTACAATCGGTGCCAGACGCGAACCAATTCAACGGCCGCCGCTCGAAAAGTGACACGGGCATGGACGCTTTTTGAAGAAAGACGGGAGCCGGCTCGATCCTCGATGGCCGCATGGCGGCGCCGTTGCCTCGCTCGCTGCGCTCGTCTTCTTTCTCCTTCCTCTCGGCCGTCGCGCGCGCACCTTTTGGCGCAACGGTGCCCGGCATTTCCTCGTTCTTATTCTGCTGTTCGCGGCGCTTACCGCCAGCGGCATGGGCTGCTCCAGTTCGAGCGTTCTCGCTCCCTACGGAACGCCGCTCGGCGTCGCCACGCTCAAAGTCACGGCAACTGCCTATATTGACAACGCAGTCACCACCCAGACCTTGTATTTCACCGTGAACGTGCAGCCGCAGTGAACCGCGCATCACGCCCTTCCGCTGTGTTAGGCTGGCATGTCGCGCGAAAAGACCGCCCGCAAACACAGTAGGAGCACGATCCTTCATGGATTCCACTCATCCCTTCCATTTCAATCTTGTGGCCGCAGCCCATGCCTCCATGATTGAGCACGGTTTTCAGCCTGATTTTCCTCCCGGAACCGACACTGAACTGGCGGCAATTAAGGAACAGACAGGACCGCCTTCCAGCGACGGTCTTGCCGATCTCCGCAATCTGCTATGGTCCTCGATTGATAACGACACTTCCAAAGATCTCGACCAGATCGAGTGGGCGGAGCAACTGCCAAACGGCCAGATCCGAGTGCTCGTTGGTGTGGCCGACGTGGACACGCGCGTGCCGAAAGGCACCTTGATCGACAAGCACGCGGCATTTGAAACAACCTCCGTCTACACCGGCGTCAGCATCTTTCCCATGTTGCCTACAGACCTCTCTGAAGGCATCACGTCGCTCAATGAAAACGAAGACCGCGTGGCCATAGTCATCGAATTCGCGCTCGATCCGGGCGGATGCACCTCCCAGGGCAAGGCCTACCGGGCGCTTGTGCGCAACCGCGCGCAACTCGCTTATCCGAGCATCGGCGCATGGCTCGAAGGCAAAGGCGACCCTCCTGCCAAGGTTGCTGCCAGCCCCGATCTTGCAGCACAGCTCAAATTGCAGGACACGGCGGCGCAAACTCTGGTCGGCTGTCGCTTCCAGCATGGCGCACTCGATCTTGAGACCATCGAAACGCGCCCGGTCACTCTCTCCGATGAGATCGTCGACATCGCGCGCCTTGAGAAAAATCGCGCCACATCGCTCATTGAAGAGTTCATGGTGGCGGCCAATGGCGTCATTGCGCGCACATTTGAGGATGCGGGCGTCGCCTCCATCCGCCGCATTGTGCGCACACCCAAGCGCTGGGACCGCATCGTTGAGCTTGCCGCGGAAAAGGGCACAACGCTGCCCGCCGATCCTGACTCGAAGGCTCTCAACGACTTTCTCCTCGCACAAAAGCAGAAGGACCCCGACCACTTTCCCGATCTATCGCTCATCGTTGTCAAGCTCATGGGGCCGGGCGAGTACGTCCTCGTGAAGCCAAACGAGCCATCACCCGGCCACTTTGGCCTCGCTGTGCAGGACTACACGCACTCCACAGCGCCCAACCGCCGCTTCCCTGACGTGGTGACGCAGCGCCTGCTCAAGGCCTGGATCGCAAAGTCGCCGGCGCCCTATTCCGAAACCGAGCTCAATGCCATCGCGCAACGATGCACTGAGATGGAAGACGCCGCGCGAAAGGTTGAGCGCGAAATGCAAAAGCGCATCGCCGCCGTCGTTTTGCACCCGCACATCGGCCAAAGCTATCAGGCCATCGTCACCGGCGCCACCGACCACGGGACCTTCGTGCGTACGCTCGATCCGCACGTGGAAGGCATGGTGGTCCGAGGCGCCAAGGGTCTCGACGTGGGCGACCGGGTTACAGTCAAACTCGTCTCCACCGATCCCCAGAGAGGGTTCATCGATTTTGCGGTGTAAGATATTTGTTTGAAATAAGTTACGGTGAGAGCAGAGTCGAGCTTGCGTGCCTTTTCCCTGCATTCAATTTCGCACTCCGAAAAGAGAATTCTGGGTGCCCACCGCACACCCCGGCCCGCGATGTTCTTGGCACGCCCGGAATCCGCCTGCGGTATCATTCCTGAAACCCAAAAACACGGCCACGTATCAAGCCCTGTTTGCCGCTCCTGGAGGAGCCAGAAAGGCCTCGGATGGACAACTCCGCTGTTCTCGTCTTCTTTCTCATCGTTGCCGGCATCATCGGTATCTTTGTGCTCATCACGGTAATCAAGACCATGTACACGGTGCGCACCTACTCGGCCGGCGTGGTCGAGCGCTTCGGAAAATTCAACCGCATCGCGCGCCCCGGTCTTCAATTCCTCGTTCCCTGGTGCGAGACGGTGCGCTTCGTCGATCTCCAGGTGCGCCAGGCGGTGGTCAACGTCGAAACCAAGACCAAGGACAACGTCTTCGTCACCATCCCCGTCTCGGTGCAGTATCAAGTCGTCGAGGCCAAGGTCTTCGACGCCTACTACAAGCTGAGCAATCCGCAGGCCCAGATTGAGAGCTACGTCTTCAACTCCATCCTCGGCCACGTGCCCACGCTCACCCTCGATGAAGCCTTCGAGCAGATGCAGCAGATATCCGGAGCCGTCAAGCGCGACCTCGATGAAGTCATGGACACATTCGGGTACAACATCCTCCGCGCGCTCGTCACTGACATCGTTCCTGACGCGAAGGTCAAGGCGGCCATGAACGACATCAACGCCGCGCAGCGCGAGCAGATCGCGGCACAGGCCCGCGGCGAAGCCGACAAGATCCTCAAGGTCAAGCAGGCCGAGGCCGAAGCCGAGTCTAAGGCGCTGCAGGGCGATGGCGTTGCGCGCCAGCGCCAGGCCATCATCAAGGGCCTGCAGTCCTCTGTCGAGCAGTTCAAGTCCGCCGTCGAAGGCTCTACCGCGCGCGACGTTATGGCTATGGTTCTTCTCACACAGTACTTCGATACCATGCGCGAAGTCGGCGTGATGGGCAAGTCAAGCACCATTTTTCTGCCCAGCTCGCCCGGCACCGTCAACGACCTGATGACGCAAATCATGGCCGGCTTCCAGGCGGCGAAGCCGCAATAGCCACCAGATCGGCTTGATTGAGTTAGCGCTTGGCCGCGGGGCGGCGCGGCTTGGCGCTCTTCCGGTTCTTTTCCACGCGCAGCTTCCACGCCGAGTGCAACGCGCCGCGCAGCGAATCCTCGTCCGACTCCGCGAGGTGGATGTGCGTCGCACCTCCACGACCCCAACCGCCGTGTACAGGCAGAAACAAATCCGGCCGCTCTGCGATGTACGCCGCTTGGATCTCCGGCGTCAGCATCAGATTGCCGTAGCCTTCTTTCACCGAGGCCAGCGTGGCAAAGATTCGTCCGCCTACGCGAAAATCCACCGCGTTCATATGCGAGCCTTCTTCTGCGCCTTCCAGGCTCAGCGCAATCCGCCGAAAATCCCTCGCGGTCATCTGTTCACTGATTCCTGAACCCTGATCCCTGCCCTTCAAATTCTTCATTCATCCACTTCGCGAACGCCTCAAACTCCTCGTCACGCCCCAGAAAGTCGCGCACCATCTCTCGCCCTGGTTTCGAACCGCCCTGCTCGAGCACCGTCTTCCGATAGCGCGCGCCCGCATCGCAGCCCAGCAAATCCTTCGCATCGAACTGCCCAAAGAAATCCAGCGCAATCACCTTGTCGAACATGTACGTGTAGTAGTTCGACGAGTAGCCCATCAGGTGTCCGAAGCTCGCATACATGCGGTTGCCGTCGAGCCACGTCCACGGCTGAAAGGTTTGATAGAGTTCCTTCGTCATCACGTCCGGGTCGATCCCCTTCGGATCCTGGTCGTGCAGATCGAGCGAGAGCGTGGTGTAGTAGATCTGCGTCCGAACCCAATCCGCGCGTCCGAACGCACCTGCCAGCTTCATCGTGCGAATCAACTCCGCCGGCAGCACCTCGCCCGTCTCATAATGTTTCGCGAACGCCTGCAGCAGCTTCTCGTCGCGGAAAAACTCCTCGAGCATCTGCGACGGCACCTCGATGAAATCGCCCTCTGTCGCAAACCCCGATAGCCCCGCCCACTCCGTCCTTCCGCCTAGGATCGCGTGCATCAAATGCCCGAATTCGTGGAAGAACGTGACCACGTCGGAGTACTGCAGCAAACCAGGATCTTTTTCCTCTGGCGATGGGAAGTTGCAGATCAGCGCCGCTTCAGGCAGCGCGCGCCCGCGAACGCCCGTCACCACCGGCGCCGCCGAAAACCATTTGTCCTTGCCCTCGCGCGGATGCATGTCGAGATAGAACCTCCCCACGATGCGGCCGTCCTCAAACACCTCGTACACCCTGACTGCAGCATCCCACTTGGGCGCACTCGACGGCCGAAACTCGACTTTGAACAATTTCGCCGCAGTCTCCAGCACGCCCGCCTCCACCTGCGTGTACGGAAAATACGGCCGCACCGACTGCGAGTCGAAGTCGAACCGCGCGCGCCGGAACTGCTCGTACCAATACCCGCGGCTCGTAATATCGATCTCGCTTGAAGTCGGCTGCCGCTCGCGTACAAACTCGAGCACCAGCGAGTGCTCGCGCTTCGCACCATCGCGGCTCGCCTCGTCCAGCTTCGCCAAAAACGTGCGCACATTCGCCGCCGACTTCATCATCTGGTCGGCCGTTGCCAAGTCCGCCCAACTCCGGAACCCGATCACGCTAGCAATCTCCTGCCGCGTCGCCAGCAGATCGAGAAGAATTTGCCGGTTCGCCGGATAGGCGCGTGTATTGTAGGCCAGAAACATGCGCTCCCTCAGCGCCGCGCTCGCCGCAAACGTCATCACCGGCATCATGTCCGGCGGATCGGTCGTCAGCGTCACCCGCGCCGCGCCGTCCTCGCCCTTCTGTGCCGGATGCCGTGCGACGTAGTCCGCGGGTAGTCCGTCGAGTTCCTCGGGAGTCGCCTCAATCGTCTTTCCGCCCTCCTGGATGTTGCGGCTGAATGCGAGCGAAAGCTGCGTCGCCTTGTCGTGCAGCGCGTGCAACCGCTCGCGCGTCGCTTCATCCTTGTCCACGCCGGAGAGGCGATAGCCAAGCAGCGTCCGCTCCATATAATGCTTCGTCGCCGCGCTCGCACTGTCCAGCTTCATCGCCACCAGCGCGTCATACACCGGCCGATTCAGGCTCAGGGCGCTGCCGGCCATCGCCACGCGCTGCGCTTCCATCTGCGCCTGGTCGCGCACCGCCTTGTCCGCAGCCACTGAATTCAGAATCCCCGCCTGCGCGCCCGCCAGGGTCAATTGCTCAATTGCCGTGTCGTAGTGGAGCAGCGAATTCGCGGGCGTCCTCTCGCCCTCGACGGCCAGCAAGCGCGAAAGCGCATCCTCGTGCGCCGCCAGCCGCGCGCCCACCCACGCCGCCAGAGCCTCGGCTGATGCGGCGCCGCCCGCTTCCCACACGTGAATCGCTTGTCCGGCCACCGCGCCGGAAGAAATTTCCGTTGCCATCTTCGGGGAACCCTCCAAAACTCTAGACTATCAAGGCGATTTCACGGCATCGCGCACAGACAATGAGGGTGACGAACCCCTTGTATCGCCGGTCTCCTGACCGGCTGTCGTGCGGGCGTCCTCGCCCGCACCTTGCCAATTAGGCTTTATGTCGGACCACAGTTTCCTTACGCCGCAGGTTCACTCCGCCTTCCGCACCGCGTACTCGTCCAGCCGCTTCTTATACAGCAGCAGCACGCTCGGCCCGAACGCCAGCAGCATCACCGCGACCCCGGTCACGATCCCGAAACTCGTCGCAATGGGCGCCGAGCAATCGTCGCGTCGCCGTACGATCACGTGGCACGGCACCGCAATCAGCAACTCCAGCACACTGCCCTTCAAAAGCCACGAAACGACTCGCGTCGTTACCTCCGTCGAGTTCCTGAAATAGAGATAGAAAATAACTCCCCAGACCAGCCAGATCGCCGCGAAGATCGATACGACCTCAGTCTCCGTGTCCCAGAACCGATCGAAGAATTTGTCGCCGGACCACGCTGCTCCGGCGGCTGAGAATGCAGCGAATGCAAGAAGCGCGAAGAGCATCGACCCGGCGATCACTGACACCGCAAGATGAGTCCGAGGCTTCAATCGCTTTTGCGAGGTGTCGACCGACAGAAAAAGCAAAATCGCCTGGCCCCCGATGACGATCACAATCGCCGCCCACACCAGCCACTCCGCATACATGTCGCCCAGCGTTTTGAAGAACGAAGCGCTCGATCCACCCATGGCCAGGCGCAGACCTGCGGGCGCCAGCAGTCCCACAACGATGACCGCGTAAAACACGCTGATGGCGATGCCCCACTTGCGCATGGCGCATCCTTTCCTTAAACGCACCCATGATACGCCTGGGCGAACCGAGATTTGCCTCAACCCATGCAGCCGCATCGTGACGGCAACGCGCGGCAACTCCAAGAAGGTATGTTTACTCCTTCACTCCCTCGCCGTCCCGCAGCCCCTGGTTTTCGCCGCTTTCTACTCCCTGTTCCCTATTCCCTACACCCTGCTTTTCCACCGCCGGCGGCATCTTCAAAAACCCTTCCGGCTTCAGCGCCCGCGGCGTAAACCGCGCTTCGAAGACCGCCCCTTTGAAGTAATCGCGCTGGTTGATACGCGTGCCGATCGACGAGCGCCCCGCTCCCTGCGGCGTCAAATGCAGCTCGCCTTCGCCCTGCAACTCATCGCCCACGTAATTGCGCAGCGTCTTGCCGTCGTACACCGCCGTCACACGGTACCACCGGCCCAGAGGATGCAGATCGTTACAGTTCTGCAGCGTTCGTCGCGACCCGTTCGATTCCGCAAAGCTGTCGAGGCACCACAGCCCCTTCACAATGCGAATCTCGAAAAGCATCCGGTTGTCGGTGTCTTTGCCCGTCGCGGGATCGATCTCCGACAGATGAAAGAACCGCTGCGCTTCCGCGCCGTCCGCATCGGGCCGGAAGATCACTTCCCACGTATATGTGGTCGCGCCTGCCAATGGGTGCACATCCACAAAGAGTGCATCATCCACGCCGTTGAACTCGATGGCCTTGCCGTAGGGCGAGTTGATCAGGTGCGGATGCCCGAGCACATGCGTCTCATGCCCGCCAATCGAATCGATGTTGTCGAACCGCCATATCGTTGAGCCTGAATCGTCCCTCGGCGCCTGCGCAAACGCGACAGTCAGGAACAGCAACGCGCCTGCGAGCAGCACCCCCACTCTCTTACCTCTGGTCCTCATGTGAAGATTCCCCCAGGGGCCAACTCGCTGACCTGCTGATTCGCTAACTTGCTAACTCGATGCTTCACTTCAGCTCATACGGCTTTTCCGGCACAGGCACCGGCTCCGGAACCTTCGGCATCTTCGCCGGGTCGATCTTCACCGCGCCTGCCAGTCCCACGCCCGTCACGTTTTCGATGCTGATGAGCGGACCCTCCAAACCCGTCATCTTAACGTTGCGAATGACCACATTTTTCATATTTGCCAGCGTAATACCACTCTTGCATGTTCCCGTCACATTGATGAGCGAGAAGCCCATTAGCGGCTTGCGCGGATGAATCTCCGTCGCCTGCACCAGCGCAGCTTCGTCATCCAAGTGAATGTTCGAGAAATGGAAATCGCGAAAGAGCGGAATCCCCTCATCGCCGGGAACAGGAAACGCGTCCTGCTTGCCGCTGTTTAGATTGTTCAACCGCAGGAATCCCTGCCTCGCTCCCGAAGCCTCGAAATCGTTCACCGAAACGTTCTCCACGAACGCCCCGCGCCCGGGCCGGCTCTTGATGTAAATTGCGTGGCTGCGCGCGCCGAGGCATTTGCAATGCTCCACAAACACGTTGCGAATGCCCGCCGATGTCTCGCTCCCGATCCCGATGCATGCGAAGACCCTATCGGTGAACGTACAGTTCGCGATGCGCACATCCTCCGTCGGCCGATTGATCGTGTACGCCTCTTCGCCGCGGCCCGACTTCAGCGAGATGCAATCGTCGCTGGTCTCGAACGTGCACCCGTCGATCACCACGTGCCGGCAAGAATCCACATCGATGCCGTCCGCGCCGCTGTGCACCACCACATTCTTGAACGAGACGTTCTCGCAGTACACCGGATGAATCGACCACATGCCCGTCTGGCTCGTGAAGCAGTTATCCACGTTCACATTGCGGCAGTTCGTGAACTCGACGAGCGCCGGCAGCCGCATGCCGGTGCTCCGCTCCACGCGGCCTCGGATCGCATCGCTCGCCAAAACCCTTCCCGGCCCGGTAATCCCCACGTTCTCTGAATCCACCGCCGAAATCAGCGCGCTGTACCCCTTGATCCAGCGCCCTTCCCAGCGAACCTCGGTGATCGGATACGCCGCCATATCGCCAGAACCCTGCAAGCTCGCGCCGTCTTCGATCCGCAGCAGCATGTTGCTCCGAAGCAACAATGCCCCGGTCGCATAATCACCAGCAGGTACGACCACTTCACCGCCGCCAAGCACCGCACAACGATCGATCGTAAGTTGCAGCGCAAGCGTATCGCTGCTCTTGCCATCTCCCGTTGCGCCCAGGTCGCGCACATTTAGCGTCACCTTCGGGCCAGCATGCGTTACCGCCTGCCCCTTCGCTCCATGCGGTGCGCCTGCCTTCGCCGTCTGCGCCAAACCAAGCTGATTGAGCGATGCGGCCACCGGCGCCGCCAATGCACTACGCGCCGCCGTCCGCAAAAAATCTCTCCGGCGCACGATTCCACCCGCAAATCTGCTCACTGCGTGAATTCCTCCTTATGGCGTTTTAGGAAATACCGTGAGTGGAAGCCGATGAGGCAAAGTCGACGCGACCAACCGGGGCCCCCAACGACGGGTCTTGGTCGTTGGGGTGGGACCAACAGGGAGCGACGACGGGGCACTCTTCAACAACCCCACAACATTTCCTAAAACGCCGCAATAGGGGCGAGCGAGGCTCGTCTCGGGACGTAAGTGGTCGGTCCTCTTGAGACGCGTGGGCCATCTTCAAGCTTCAAGCCACGAGTGTCAACCTCACCCACCTCCCCGGCCGTCCCACTCTCGTGCCAAACCCCTCCCTGCCGCCCGGTCGGCCGCCGGTCACTCTCCTCCCGTCGCCGAAGAAACCCTTTCGTAATGCACTTTCCTGGTTGCATTAGCATCGAAACCCCTTTAAGATGCGTCAATTGAAAGAAATGCCTCTCGCGGTCTCGAGCCCCGTTGATTCGTTGCCCGCGCAGGCCCCGACTTTGCCGCGCCTGCGGGTGGGCAAGCTGTGTATCGCCGTACAGGGCGCTACGCCTCGCGAACTCTTTTCCTGTGCCGAAGCAGCTATTAAAGACTCTGTTTTCATTGAGTTACGTCTCGACCTGCTGACCAAGCCCGCAGCAGTCTTCCCCGATTTCAAGGCCTTCCTCACCCGTCACCGCGAGGTCACCTGCATCGCCACTTGTCGCCGTAAGTCCTATGGCGGCAAATTTACCGGATCCCTCAACGCCGAGCTGGAGATCCTGCTCAAGGCTGCCGAATCTGGCTGCCACATCGTCGATCTGGAGATCGAATCGGCCGAGCAGTGCACCCGACCGCAGCTTGCCAAGTTCCGCGCTGCCCTCCGGGCCGTCGGAACCTCTCTCCTGATCAGCTCGCACGACTTTACCCGCACCCGCCGGCCCGAGGGTCTGAACCAGACCGCCCAACGAATCGCCGCCTACGAGCCCGAGTTCGTCAAGGTCGTTACCACCGCCCGCAATCTGGCGGATAACCTCTCTGTTTTGCAAATGATCGAGGATCAGTCCCTCAACGCTCACGTGGTCGGAATTGCCATGGGCGAGGAGGGCCTCATCAGCCGAGTCCTGAGCCCCCGTGCCGGCGCCGCATTTACCTTTGCCTCGCCTGCCGACGGAGCCGAAACCGCCCCCGGCCAGGTCTCCGCGCGTGTACTTCTCGATCTATACCGCCTGGAGCAGCTCGACCCGGCCACCCGGATCTTCGCCGTTGCCGGCAACCCCATCGCCCACTCGCTCTCACCGCTCATGCACTCCACTGCATTCCGCCGCGAGAACGTCAATGCCGTCATGCTTCCGCTTAAGGTCAAGACGCTCGACGATCTGCTTTCCGTCGTTCGGGACCTCCCGCTCGACGGCGTCGCCGTCACCATGCCGCTCAAGCAGGAGGTCCTTCCGCATCTCGCCAACATGGATCCGCTTACCGGCCGCATCGGCGCCTGCAACACGCTGCGCACCGGTGCCGATGGCAAGCTCTACGGCTTCAATACCGACGTCGCCGGCGTGATTCGCCCACTCGAGCGCCGCATGCGTCTGCAGGGTGCGCACATCCTCGTACTTGGCGCGGGCGGCGCGGCCCGTGCCGCCGTTTTTGGTCTCGTCGAGCAAGGAGCCGATGTCTACATCGTCAATCGCACCCACGAGAAGGCGGTTGCCCTTGCCCGCAAGGCCAAGGCGCATGTTCTGCGCCAAAGCTTGCTCTCCAAGCAGCGGTTCGACGCCATCATCAACACCACGCCCTGCGGCATGACCGGCATCAAACAGCAGTTGCCCGTCAAAGAGAACGAACTTAACGCCTCGCTGATCTTCGACATGGTCTACACGCCGCTTGAAACGCCGCTCCTCAAGCTGGCCAAGGCGCGCGGCATTGCCACCATTGGCGGCCTCGAAATGTTCGTCCAGCAGGGCGCGCGCCAGTTCGAAATCTGGACCGGCAAACCTGCTCCCGAATCCGAGATGTTGCACGTCGTCGAGCTCGAACTGCGCCGCCACCCGCAATAGCGTCTTCTTGGCGCTCGCCAACTTGCCAACTCGCCAACGTCGCGCCCGCGATGCCAACTCGCTGAATCGTTAATTTCCTCACTCCGCCAACGCCGCTAACGCCGCTAACTCCGCTATCCTTTTCCCATGCGCGCGGCCGTCTTCGACTCCGCTTTAGCTTCTCCCAGCGCCTGGCTTCGCATTGAAGATGCCCCGCGCCCGCACCCGCAGCCCGGAGAAGTGCTGCTCAAGGTTCTAGCCTGCGGCGTCTGCCGCACTGACCTGCACATCGTCGAGCGCGACCTTCAGCCCCTCCATCCGCGCATCATCCCCGGCCATCAGATCGTCGGCGAAGTCGTCGAGGGCGCAGCGGCAACACTGCCCGCGGGTACGCGCGTCGGCGTGTCCTGGATCGGAGGCGTCGACGGTACGTGCTGGTTCTGCCGCCACGGCATGGAGAACCTCTGCGACCAGCCTGTCTTCACCGGCTATTCGGTCAACGGTGGCTACGCTGAATTCGCCACCGTCCGCGCCGACTTCGCAAACCCGATCCCTGCCGGCCTCGAACCCATCGTCGCTGCACCGCTGCTCTGTGCCGGCGTCATCGGCTTCCGTAGCCTGCGCGTCGCGGGCGTCGAGCGCGGCGACCGCGTGGGCCTCTACGGCTTCGGCAGCTCCGCCTCGCTCGCCATTCGCGTCCTGCATTCATGGGATTGCGAAGTCTACGTCGTCACGCGCGGCCAATCGCACCGCAAGGCCGCCGCCTCGCTCGGTGCCGCGTGGGTCGGCGACGAAGACTCCAAGCCGCCCGTCGAGCTTGACCGCGCCATCACCTTCGCGCCCGCCGGCAAAGTCGTTGTCGACGCGCTCTCCGCGTTGCGCAAGGGCGGCGTCGTGGCCATCAACGCCATTCACCTCGACCAGATGCCCGCCTTCGACTACGATCGCCTGCTCTGGGGCGAGCGCCAGTTGCGCAGCGTGGCCAACATGACGCGCCAGGACGCGCGCGACTTCCTCGCCCTCGCGCGCGATCTCTCGCTTTCCCCCGCCGTCCAGACCTTCCCACTCGACGACGCCAACCGCGCACTCGAAGCCGTCAAGCACGAAAGCGGCGAAGGCTCTGCGGTCATCGTCATCTGAACAATCTTGGATCGGCCACCCAGAACGCGATCCGCGAGCTGTTCCCATTGTGTGAGTTTGAGAAGTAAATGCTGGAAAGGCTGCATCTGTCTGGTGCGGGGATTGCTCGCTACCCGACTGAAGAAATGAAGACTTGGAAGGTGAGCCGTGCCGTCGGGAACGCGCGGAACGATAGTCCGGGATTGATTGCGCCAGGGTGAGACGCGGACGACCTTACCAACGTAACGCGGCAGATTGGCCGACGGTTTGTCCGGCATTCAAAGTTTGTTGACTCCTCGTGAATCTGGGGTTAGATTGATGGCCTACGGAGAGGGAGGCCGCTGCCCAAAAGATGCAGAGAAATCCTAATCTCAATACATTCCGTGAATTGACTCAGGGCTAGGGCATCGTGCCCCAGAACCCAAAGTTGCCCCAACCAGAAGGAAACAGTCGGTTGGGCCGCAATCGCATTCTTTACGGTGAATGTGACCATTGCCCCGAGACGGAGGATGGCGACACTTCAAATGGAGCGACGATGAAGTCGCCTGAAGAACCCGATCTAACGGGTAGCGCCATTGAAGGATCGAGGCTTTGCAGCATGTGTAAGAATGCTCGGGAAATCGTGGGAGCACGATAGCCTTAGTCCTGTGAATCGTGCAAAACGCGACGGCCTGGGTGATTTGCCTGGGCCGTCGTCGATTTTGTGGTGCGATGGACGTGGGTATCGAAGGCGAAGATTCCTCGTCCGATTGCTCATCGTGCTGACGCGGTACCGGTCTGTTCAGTTTGATTGCTTCTTAGAGGGCAAGTATGGCCCGCAAATAGAGTCATTCTTGGATGAATGTCCGAGCCAGTTCTTGTTCCTTATGGTATCAGAGCTGCTTCAACACGAGGTCGCTCCCGCTGATCTCGCATGAGCACGAGTATTGAAGCACGCCGAGGTCGGGGTTGCTCCAGCGTCAAGGCGGGTGGCCCAGATCCGGGGTCTGTGAGTCTTACCACTGAAGTTGGGTGCCCCGGGTCCCTCGCACTTCGGGACCCGGGAGAGCACGAACTCCGGACTGTGAGTTCTTCCACCGAACGAGGACCCGGGAGAACACGAACTCCGCTGGCCGGCTGCCCCGTCCTAACTTTGTTAGGGCGGGGTAGAAAAACCTCTGCCCACCGTCAAATTTGTCATCCTGAGCGGAGCGCGTTTGGGGCCCCGCGATCGCAACGCGGTCATGGGGAAAGCGGAGCGAAGGATCTGCTTCTTGGAACTCTGTGGAAGGGTGGGATAGCACGAACCCAAATCAACAAGTCTTGTATCAGGGCATGGCTTTAGCCACACCCAAGCCGTCGACCAATCTCCCCAAAACAATTCACGCGGTTGAAAGCCAAAGCGCCCGCACAGCTAAAGCAAATTATCGATAGAACTTATAATTCCAACGTACCCGAAAATGCGAGGCAGGTGTCCGATGTACGAGGACCTTAACCAACTTGTGGACATGAAGTTTGCGAAAGAGGCCCAGGCGATAACCTCCCAGGCGCGAGAGAGGGCAACCGAAATGGAACGCGAATATGCTGCCCTCACGGGCTCATCGGGCGTGAGAAGCGGGCAACACGAGGTCGCAATCGGGCGAGCACTTATCCAAGGCGCAGAAGAGACAGTACGAGCTCTTGCGCGCATCTGGACCGAAGCAATCACTCGGCGTAATGACCATATCGCACGCCCCGACGTTCAATTCATTCTCGAGAAGGTCTCCGCATACGCAAGAGCAAAGAAAGGCCACCTGCACACCGCACTTTCTCAGCGGCGTAGCGGCGCCGTACTGAACCTCCTAACACAAGAGGCCAACCGGCAAATGGATGCGGTTGCGGCGGACATACGGCGCGACCTAGAAATCACTGTCCGAGAACACGAGGCGTTTCCAAAACCGCCAGCCACAAAAGAAGACGCCGCTAGGACAACGCCGCCGGATCGCGGAGTCAAACCCATGTCCCACACTGCAGAAGTACTTAAGGTCCTCATCGCATCACCGAGCGATGTTAGCGAAGAACGAGATGCAGTCGAGAAAATCGCCAACGAATGGAATGCTTCTCACTTCCCGAGCACAGGCGTTGTGCTGCTCCCAATCAGGTGGGAAACACACGCCTATCCGGCGACGGGCGACCGCCCCCAAGCAATCATTAACAAGCAGATCGTCGAATCGGGCGACATTCTCATCGGTATATTCGGCTACAAGCTAGGCACACCAACCGGGGAAGCCCAATCTGGAACCATTGAAGAAATCGAGGAGTTTCGCAAGGCGGGCAAATACGTCGCGCTGTATTTTTCAACCGCGGACGTGCCGCGGACGGCCGACCGCGACCAACTCGAAGCCCTCGAGGCCTACAAAAAAGCGCGCCGCGGAGACACGCTGTACTTTGAATTCGAGAACACCCAAGGCCTTCGCGACCATTTGATCAGGCACTTACCGAACATCGTGCAAGACGTCCGCACCCGCCCGAAACTGCAGGCTCTCCCGCAGCCTGCCAACACAAGTTCTGCTCTGCGTGAAGCAGTCGCGCGCCCGGCGTCCGAGCCAGAGCCCGCCGACCTGCTGGCGGATATTATCTCCGAGCTCGAAGACAACCTCGACCGAGCGTCGAGGCCTGTTACAGGCGAGATTTATCGGAGACCTTCAGTCCAAGCCTGGCTGCAGGGCCGCAACAAGATCACCCTCCCGCCTGAAATTGCGGCAGAAGTGAAGAACTCATACCGTCAAATCGACAGTTGGTCCGACATAGTGAGTTCAGGATTGAGCCCGAACACCGGAAGCATGCAGTTGAACCTTATCGTGACCGAGCTCCGAGCTTCTCTGCCTCTCCTAGTTCAGCGGCTTAGATCGGCAGACCTCGAGCAAAAGCACACCACAAGAACAAGACGCAGCTAAGAATCCAGACTCGGAATCGCTTCCGCGACCCCCTCCTTCTCGTGGCGCGGCAGTCGCTATGTACGGCCGGGCAGATTCCTGACATTTCAGACCGGGCACATCCCTGACACTTCTTCCTTCTCAGGAAGGTTTTTGTTTTTGTCTTGGGGTCGAGGGCAAGCTTGCCCTCGACCCCAAAATGGGTGCTTCTGCCAGCCGGGATTGCTCAGCGGAACCAGCTTACCGCGACCAGCGTCGAAGCCGATCAGCGGCAGGTGAGCGAAGTAGACCGTGAACAAGCCATCGCCGACGGGCTCCAGTCCGACGCGTTCGCCCCACAGCACCTGGCGCAGAAAAATGCTCTGCTTCTTCCAGCCGAACCAGCCATGACTTTGCACCGTCACCACCTGCATCGAATCCGGATACTCCACTTCCGGCGTCCGTGCCGGATACGGCCGCGGCGAAGGCTCATACACGCTGGCCGGCGTCTGCA
>Ga0208034_1000147_pt1 | contig 66455 bp, 57 predicted proteins | sample June2015DPH_8_10_FD_184699 | JGI IMG/M metagenome (GOLD analysis project Ga0208034, IMG submission 184699) | Peatland microbial communities from SPRUCE experiment site at the Marcell Experimental Forest, Minnesota, USA - June2015DPH_8_100... | ecosystem: Environmental > Terrestrial > Soil >...
CACGGCGGTTGATGAACCCATGGGCGGGCCCTCAAAACAGGCAGGGCCCGCAGCGAACGACAACCCACTTAAGAACACCAAGAGGCTGACCAGTGACCAGACTGGTTAGCCTCTTGGCTTTTAGGGCGCGAAATTGTCTATCCTTGATGAGGAGAGGGAGTTTCGTGCCTGAATGAATTGTTTGCCGTGTGTTGCCGATCGATTGCTTAAGGCGCGCCAGACGCGCTGGGTCCGCCGGGTTGGGAATGCGGCCCGAGTTTTTGTAGCTTTGGCATTTTTGCCGGGCGCGCTGAGCTTGCCCGCCCAGAACGCGTGGACGGTGGCAGGGCCGGACGGAGGCGATGCGCGGGCTTTTGCAGCGTTCCCGGGGCAGCCGAAGCATCTGCTGCTGGGCACGACGAACAGCTGGTTGTATGAGTCAACAGACGAGGGCGCGAGTTGGCATCGGCTGGCGAAGCTCACCACGGAGGACGGCTTTGTCCTCGACAGCATCGTTGTGGACTCAGCCGATGCGTCGACGATCTACGTGGGCGCGTGGAAGAACTCAGACGACGGCGGACTGTGGATCAGCCATGACCACGGACGCACATGGACCGAGCTGACGGGATTCAAACATCAGCCGGTGCACGCTCTTGTACAAGCGCCCTCGAATTCGCGCATTCTGTATGCCGGAACGCTGGAGGGAGTTTTCCGTTCGACGAACGAGGGAGCGACATGGTCGCAGATCAGCCCGCCCGAAAGCCACGAGATTCATGAGATTGAATCGCTGGCCGTGGATCCGAGCAATGCCGAGATTGTCTACGCGGGGACGTGGCATTTGCCGTGGAAGACGACCGACGGCGGGAAGACATGGCACAACATCAAGGAAGGGCTGATTATCGATTCGGACGTTTTCTCGATCATCGTCGATCCGGAGCACACGCACGTGGTTTACCTGAGCGCATGCAGCGGAATCTACAAGAGCGAGAACGCGGGCGTGCTGTTTCACAAGATCCAGGGCATTCCTTCAATGGCCAGAAGGACGCGGAGCCTGATGCAAGATCCTGAGAATCGCGAAACGGTGTACGCGGGAACCACCGAGGGCCTTTACAAGACGCTGGACGCAGGCCGGACCTTCGCGCGGATGACGGATGCGAGCGTGGTGGTGAATGCGGTGTATGTTGATCCCGACGAAACAAAGCGGGTGCTACTGGCCACCGATCGCGGCGGCGTGCTCAAGAGCGTCGACGGAGGCGTTACGTTTGCGGTGTCGAACCAGGGAATCTCAGAGCGGAAGGTGGCGGCGCTGCTGGTGGATCGCAACAATCCCGAGGTGCTGTATGCCGGGGTGGTGAACGACAAGAGTTATGGCGGCGTGTTCCGTTCCAGCGACGGCGGCGCAAGTTGGGAGCAACTGGGTTACGGTCTCGACGGGCGCGACGTGTTCTCGCTGGCGCAAACGAAGGATGGAGCGGTGGTGGCGGGAACCGGGCACGGCATCTTTGTGCTGAACACCGCAGGCGCCGGCGATCCACCCGCGGAGACCAAGGCAAACGGGGACGCGCCCGCTGCCGCGGGATCGGGCGATGCTCCCGCCAGGCTTACGTGGCAACCGCGGAACGACATTGTGAACACGGTGATGAAGACGATCTCTGAGACGCACCTGCATACAAAGGTCAACATCGAGAAGCAGGAGCAGGCGCCGGCCATCCAGTTGCAGAGCCCGGTGAACGCGCTCGATGTGTCGGGGGACGTGTGGGCGGCGGCCACGAGCTACGGAATCGTGACCAGCAAGGACAAAGGCGCGAGCTGGCAAGGCGGGCCGGTGATGGGCGAGGGCGACTTTCTATCAGTGGCCACCCACGGAGACGACATGGTGGCGGCGCGCGTCGACGGCGCCGTTTTCTCAAAGGACGCAGGGCAGACGTGGTGGCCGATGGGAGTGCCCACGATGCTGACGCACATTCACCGCGTGGTGTTTTCGCCTGACGGCACGCTTTGGCTGGGGGCGCGCGAGGGCGTCTACTACACGCGCGACCTGGGCAAGTCGTGGATGTGGATTCAACGCCTGCCGTTTCGCGGCGCTGACGATTTGAGCTATGACGCGGCGGCGAAAAAGATTCTCGCCAGCTCGCGTTCGAGCGACGAGGTGTATGCGATCGACCCGAAAACAATGAAATGGGATTATTGGCAGACGGGCTACGATATTGTTCTGATCCGTGCGGCGGGCGACCGGCTGGTGGCGGCGTCACTGAACGACGGGGTGCTGCTGGGGCCGAAGGTGGGAGCGGCTGCGAGCGGCTCTGATGCGGGGCTGAGCGCGCAGCAGTAGGCCAGGGCCTCGGCGCGTGCAGTTTGCGGCACTCGAACAAGAGAGTTTCGCGGTCGTGCCTTGATACAAACCAATTGGGACGGCGCCGTCCCACATCTTCCGCCACGGCTGACGAGATCCCACGACTTCGCTTTCTCAAAGATCCACGCCGCCGGTTCCGTCGCCCCTACGGGGCTGGCTCATCAATCGGAGGCTAACCCTGGGTTCCGTCCGCCGCTCAACGCAGCGGACTCCACCCGGGGCTAACCTCCGCGCTCCCTCCGGGAGCGAGGGCAGCGGCGGTGCAGACTGTCTTTCATCCCCTTCGGTCTTCCAAAGGCCGATCCCTACCCAAGACAGACTCTGGGGCGCATATTTTCGCGCGCGGTTTGGAAAGGGCGGGACAACCAGGCTCGCACAGCGGATACGGCACCGTCACTGCACGGTGAAGGCTTTATCGACAAGGGCGCTGGGATCGCGGCCGGCGGGGAGCATGGTGAAGAGCGATTGCGTGATGGTGCGCACGACTGCAACGTCGCCGGAGCGTCGATCGGCCACGAAGAGCAAGTGGCCGGCAGCGGAAAATGCGAGCGCCGCGGGGCCGTCGCCAACATGAATTGCGCCGACGCGCTTGCCGTCGGCAATGGAGTAGACGGTGACTTCCTGCGAGCGCAGGTTGGCCACGTAGAGCAGCGAGTTGTCGCGCGAGACCAGACCACGGACAGGATCGCTGCCAATCATGTAGGTATCGCCGACTTCGTCGGTGGTGTTATAGACCTCAGAGACGGAGTCGGAAAGCGAGTTGGAGACAAAGATCTCGCCGCCGTCGGGCTTGAGAGCAAGATCGACGGGTCCGCGGCCCACGTCCATGAGCGCTTCAAGGCGATCGGGCAGAGGGGGACGTGATTCAGGTTGCGCGATGGCGACGACCATTACCTGATGACCGGCCGAGCAGGGGAGAAACGCCTTCGAAGAATCGGAGAGAATTACGACACTCGATGCTCCGGGACAACCCGCAAATGAGGCACGTATTTTGCCGGTGGCGGGATCGATCAGAGTGGCGGAGTTTCCACTCTGGCCGGCAACGACGAGCGTCTTGCGGTCGGGCGCCAGGCGCGCGGCCACGGGGCCGTCGCCTGCAGCGATCTCCGCAATTTCGCGGCGAGCCCTGAGATCGACGACGGAAACGGATTTGGAGCCGGAGTTGGCGACGTAGGCGAGCGTGCCAGCATCGTCCACATCAATTGAGACCGGCTGGCGGTCGAGAGGGATGGTGGCGACGACGGCGTTGTGTTCCGCATCAATCACCGACATGGAGCCGTTCGCATCAGGAGTCCCGGAGTTAACGACATAAATTTCGTTGCGGGTGGGGTTGGCGGCCACGGCAACCGGATCGTGGCCGACCGCCAGTTCGCGATCGAGCCGGACATTGACCACGTCGAGCACGGTGACGGTATCGCTGCCGGAATTGGTTACGTAGACGTACTCGCGATAGTTGGGCGGGTACTGGGGAAAGTCGTGCGGGCGGCAACCGGCGAGGCCGAGCGCGAGCAGCGGGAGGGCCAGCCAGGTTAAGCAGCGGACCAAGGACGAGCTGGATCTGCCGGAAAGGCGCTGGTGAATTGCGGGTGCTCCGTTTGCCGTCGCTACGAAGAGAAAGGCAACTGCAGATCCTTCGACTCCGCTCCGCTCTGCGGAGCTTCGCTCAGGATGACAGACGTTTGATCTTTTCACTGCCTTTGCCCGGAAACATCCGATGTGCGGTCCATGGTCCACTGATTACCGTTCATACTCGCCGGGCTGCGCGATCATTTTGCTTCAGCGGCTGCGGGAACGGCAACGGCGCGCGCCAGATGACGCCCGACCACCGGCGCGATCTTCCCGATTTCGCTCATCATGGTGGAGAACTGCGCGGGATAAACGGACTGAGGGCCGTCAGAGAGCGCGATCTCAGGATGGTCGTGAACCTCAACGATGATGCCGTCGGCACCCGCGGCCACGGCGGCACGCGCCATGGGAAGGACGCTATCGCGGCGGCCGGTTCCATGGCTGGGATCGACGAGGATGGGCAGGTGGCTCACGTGGTGCAGCGCAGGGACGATGCTGAGGTCGAGCGTGTTGCGCGCATGGTCAGCAAAGGTGCGAACGCCGCGTTCGCAGAGGATGACCTGGTAGTTGCCTTCGCTCATGACGTACTCGGCGGCCATGAGGAGCTCTTCAAGAGTGGCGCTGATGCCGCGCTTGATGAGCACGGGCTTGCGCAGACGCCCGGCTTTCTTGAGCAGCGAAAAGTTCTGCATGTTGCGAGCGCCGATCTGGATGACGTCGGCCCATTCGGCAACATGGTCGAGGGATTCCGAGTCGAGCGCCTCGGTGACGATGCGCATACCGAATTTTTCCCTGATTTCGGACATGATTTTCAAGGCTTCGAGGCCGAGGCCCTGAAAGGCGTAAGGCGAGGTGCGAGGCTTGTATGCGCCACCGCGGAAGAATTGAGCACCGGCGGCGGCTACCTCGGCGGCGATGGCGAACGCCTGATCTCGATTCTCAATGGAGCAAGGGCCAGCGATGATAGCCAGGTCGCGGCCGCCGATTGCGGCGGTGCTGCCGGCGAAGCGGATGACCGTGTCTTCTTCTTTCACGTCGCGGCTGGCGAGTTTGTAGGCTTTGGAGACGCGGATGACTTCCTGGACGCCGGAGAGCGATTCGAGATTTCCGCGATCGACCTCGCCCTGATTGCCGGTGATGCCAATGGCGGTGCGCTGGGCGCCGGGAAGGGGATGGGGACGGAAACCCAACTGGACAATGTGATCGCAGACGGCCTGGATCTCTTCCGGCGTAGCCTGCGCTTTCATGACAACCAACATGGATGAGCGGTTCTCCAGTTTCTCGGAGGCATTTACAGGATTGTGCGAGGTGGCTTTTCCTTAAGGGAAAGGCCACTTGACCGTTGCGGCTCCGCCTTAGGGCAACTGGAGAACCGCTGTAGCCCCCGAACTTCCAGTCTATCGGGTGGGTGAGCGAAGGGCAATTTTTACGGAGGCGTTGCCAAGCGGCTTAAATGAAGGCGGCTGCCTAAAGAGCGCAGCCGGGAGAAGCCGGTGTGAGGAGTAACGCAGATCCGGGGAGGCAACTCAGAGAAGAATGAGTGCCGTTATTTTGACTTGGAATCGTCAGTGACTTCAGTAGTGCAATTGGCAGCAACAATAGCGGGAGCAATGACCATACCGATAAAGGCAAGAGCAATCAAGAAGTCGTGCATGATATAGGTCCCCAGCCGGCGCTCAGCGGTCGTGGACTCACGGCTGGTGAAAGCCCGGCGGCGCACCTGCCTTTTTCAGGAGGAGACACCGCAACGCGAGAGACCAAGGCTCAAACTGACGCCGGCGAACCGTTGTGCAACCAATCTACCAATGCATCATCGGCGGAATCAGAGGGATCTTGAAATAGCACGAAAAGTTGGACGGGGATGCGGAAGTGTTAGAGGGCGTGACGCTTTGGAGAGTAACGAAGGGCGCGGCGAGCCGCTGGGCGAGCAAGGCTCACGATGAGGCGTAACGAAGCGCACACAGTCGTGTGACACCAGGAGGGGAGCTTGGGCTATTTTGCGATTTCCTGCTTCTGCGATTGCCAGCGGAGGCAGAGCCACGCCGCGTAACCGAGCTGAATTGCCCAGGTGACGGTATAGGCCGCTCTCGTATAGAGGTGATTGATGGGAGCGATGGCCGCGGCATGCTGGGCGTCGGACATGTGCAGTCTCCAGTCGAACGGGGGCTCGGGTGGAGCGGAGAAGACCAGGTAGCACGCCCAGACGAAGAGCGCGACGGGGACGGCAACGACCAAAGCGGCAAAGAGTTTCTTCATCGTGTTCCTCAATTACCCGACGGGGCCAGACCGGGGTCAGGCATTCAGCGCCCTTTCGGCTTCAGCAGCGGCGATCTTCTGCTGCCGGCGCTCGACGCGGAAGCGGAAGAGGAGGATGAGCACGCCCCAGAGAAACCAGGCGAGCATGTTCCAGAGGAGCGCGCCCACCATGGAAGGGTCCATGCCGGAGTTCTCGCCGCCGCCGAAGACGGGTGCTGGATGCTGCGTGCGCCACCAGCGGTTGGCCATGTAGACAATCGGCACGTCGAGCGCGCCGAAGATTCCCAGCACAGCGGCAAGGGTCTGCATCTGGGGCCCGGCGGCAAAGCGGCGCAAAAGCAGGTAGCTGACATAAATGAGCCAGAGAACCAGTGTCGTGGTCAGTCGCGCATCCCATGTCCACCACATGCCCCAGGCGCGGCGGCCCCAAAGCGGGCCGGTGGTCAGGCCCACCGAGCAAAACACCACGCCCACCTCCGCACCCGCCAACGCCAAGGCGTCGGCGATCTGCGCGCGGTCGGGATGATGATGCCGGAACGCAAGGAATCCGATGGAGCCGAGAAAACTCAGCGCAAAGAAGACAAAACAAACGGAAAACGACGGCACATGGTAATAGATGATGCGGAACATCTCGCCCTGCGCGGCGTCATTGGGAGCATCGTAAATGGCTTGACGGTAGGCCCAGATCAGCAAAGCGACGGTGACAAGAAGATAAAGGCCAATGGCGACTTTCTTCATGGGGAAATCCTGATATTTCCAGTGTACGACGCGCCGCACGCGGGCTGTCGGCTGCGACGATCGAACTAAGGGACGCAGCACGCGTCCCAGTCGGCGGGCCATCGGGCACGGCGCGAGCGGCCGCAAAAAACCCTAAACCCATCGCTGCTACCATGTTCTTGCCGCAACATTTATGCGCGATCATCTGGCCACACTGATCGACGATATCCGCGGCTTCGGTCGCGAGATCGCGGTAGTGCGGTACCAGGGCAACCGCAGACGCGTGACGACGTATGGGGAATTGGCGCGGCTTGCGGGACGGTTTGCCGCGCTACTGGCGGAGCGGGGAATCGCCCAGGGCGATCGCGTGCTGATTTGGGCGGAAAACAGCGCGGAGTGGATCGCTGCCTTTCACGGTTGCATGCTGCGCGGCGTGCTGGCGGTGCCGTTGGATGCATTTGGAACTGCCGAGTTTGTTACGCGCGTGGCCAAGGATGTAAGCCCGAAGCTGGCGGTGGGTGACGCAATGCTATTGCGAAAGCTTGGCGCGGCCCCGGATGCGCCGCCGGTGGAGACGCTTGCCTTTGAGGAATGGCTGAGCGAGCTACCCGCGGTGGAGATGGGCGCGATCTCCGGGTTGTCGAACCAGACGCCACTTGAGGTTCTTTTCACTTCAGGCACCACCGGCGACCCCAAAGGCATTGTGCTGACGCACGGCAACGTGCTGGCTAGCATAGGGCCGATCGAATCCGGCGCCAAGCCGTACATGCGCTACGAATGGCTCGTGCACCCGCTTAGGATTCTGCACACGCTGCCGTTGAGCCACGTGTTCGGACAGACGATGGGATTATGGGTCCCGCCGATCCTGAAGGCCGAGCTGCACTTCGAGAGCCGGCTGGCCGCGCCGCACTTGATCGAACTGATTCGCGAGGAGCGCATCTCAGTGCTGGCTGCGGTGCCCCGCGTGCTGGCACTCGTGAAGACGCATCTTGAGGCCACGCACGAGGGGCTTGCCGAACGCGCGGCCGCGGCGGGAAAGCTGGGTCCCTGGCGGCGCTGGTGGCGGTTTCGCCGGGTGCATCGCGAGTTCGGGCTCAAATTCTGGGCCTTTGTTTCGGGCGGAGGCGCGCTACCCGGACCGCTCGAACAGTTCTGGAATGCGCTGTGCTTCGTGCTGGTGCAGGGCTACGGCATGACCGAGACCACCGCGATGATCACGCTCAATCATCCCTTTCACGTGGCCCAGGGGACGATCGGCAAGCCGCTGGCGGGACGCGAGGTAAAGCTCGGGCCCGATGGCGAAGTGCTGGTCCGCGGCGCGGTGGTTTCGGATGCGACGTGGCAGGACGGACAGATGCGGCCGCGCGAGGGAGAGTGGCTGGCGACGGGCGACATTGCGGAGCGGCAGGAATCGGGCGAACTTAGATTCCTGGGCCGAAAGAGCGAGGTGATCGTTACCGCCGCGGGCGTAAATATTCACCCGGAGGACATTGAAGCGGCGATCGAGGATCAGCCCGAAGTTGCGGCCTGCGCGGTGGTGGCCATGGAGACGCCAGCGGGGCCGGAGCCGTGCGCGGTGGTGGCCTGCCGCGGTTCGGGCGAGTGCGCCGAGGCGGCGATTGAGCGAGCCAATGCGAAGCTGCCGGAGTTCCAGCGGATTATCCGGTGGGTGCTTTGGCCGGAGCCGGATTTGCCGCGCACCTCGACAGGCAAGGTGAAGCGCAAGCCGGTGGCTGCATGGCTCGAGAGGATCCAGGCGGCGGCAGCAACGCCGACCAACGGCGCGTCCGGCACAACGAATGGCCACGGTTTTGGCCCGTCGTCAGACTGGCTACTGGCGCTGATCGCGCAGATTACCGGGGAAGCGAAACCCGGAGTGGGCGACGAGCTGCGGCTGACCGAGGATCTGCATTTGGACAGCCTGGGGCGCGTGCAACTGGCTTCTGCGATCGAAGAACGGCTGGGCATCGTTTCAGGCAGCAGCCTGCTGGAAGAGGTGGAAACGCTGGGAGAACTGCGGAGGCTGGTGGAAAGACAGGGACAAGGGAATAGGGAACAGGGAATAGAAAGCAGGGACCAGGGACCAGGGAATAGGGAACAGGGAATAGGGATTAGGGACCAGGGATTAGAAGGCAGAAGCCAGGCGGGAGCCGCGGGGATCGGGGCCGCGGAGCCGGTGGTGGAGCACAGAAGATTCACCTATCCCACCTGGCCGTGGTGGAAGCCGTTCCACTGGATTCGTGTGGCGTTTATCGAGGCAGTGATGCGGCCGCTCACGTGGTTGCTGGCGGCGCCGCGCGTGGTAGGGCCGGAGAAGCCGCTGCCGGAAGGGCCGCTGCTGATTGTGGCGAATCACGTGACCGCATACGACGGGCCGCTGATCCAGTGCGCGCTGCCAGAGCAGTACCGCCGATGGATGGCTGCGGCAATGATGGGCGAATTGCTCGACGATTACCGGCACTGGCGGAATCCCGATTGGCCGGAGGGGCATAAGGGCGTTTATCTGTTAGGGCCGCCAGCTTATTGGCTGGTGACGGCGCTGTTCAACGTGTTTCCGCTGCCACGGCAGCGCGACTTTCAACCAAGCTTTGCGCACACGGGCAAGGCGCTGGATCGCGGATACAACGTGATGGTGTTTCCCGAAGGCACGCGATCGGCCGAAGGACAGCTGGCGCGCTTCAGGCCGGGAATCGGACTGCTGGTGAAACAGAGCTATGTGCCCGTGGTGCCCGTGGGCATTCGCGGGCTGGGCGCGATGAAGACGCGGCAGCACCGGTGGTTCCGGTCAGGGATTCTGGAGGTGCACGTCGGGGAGGCGATTCGCTTCGCACCGGAGGAGACCGAGGCGGCAATCACGGCGCGGCTGCACGATGAGGTGGCGCGGCTGATGGGCGAGACAGGGAGCGAGGGAGCGAGCTAGCAAGGGAGCGAGGCGAACAGCGGACCTTGCGGAATGGCAATGCGTTGACTAAGGAAACGGCTGAGCCCACACGGAACCAGATGGAGTTGGTCTGCGTAGGTTGAGTCGGAGGTCATCGTGGAGGAACAATCGGGCGTAGCGCAGAGCAAGGGCGACGTGTGGCTGGACGAAAGACAGGATCCAATGTGGTTGAGTGCGCTGATGCTTCTGGTATGGCTGGCGGCAGGGGCGGTTGCATTTCTCCCATTCGCATTTGATACGTCGCCATGGGACGCTGTGACGTTTCGTGTTCCCGGCAACCAGGGGAACTGGTGGCATTTTCTTGCCGGTGCTCCGGCGTTTCTGGCCTTTCCGATGATCTGGCTGCGGCTACGGGCGCTTTTTTCGAAACGACCTTCGACCGCGGCGGGCAGGCGCGTGATCTGGAGCGTCGTGGGCCTGTCGGTCTGCGGGACGACACTTGTGGAGTTGCCCTTTCTACTGCATTTGGCGGGGACGAGCGACTGGCAGCGCTTCGCAGTGCTGGGCCTAGGATTTGGCGTCATGATCGCGTGCGGTGTTCTGCTGCTCCTGCGACGGCGCCGGATTGGGCCCACGCCGGCATGCATCATCGAGCTCGACACGGCATATCTTGCCAACATGGCATTGGCTCTTGTTGTCTATGCCGGAGCGGCGGGGAGAGTATCGCCGCGATCGGGCTGGTTCGTTGCCATAGTGATCGTATGGCCGATGGTGCTCGAACTGGTCTGGCTTTTTATCCAGAGCTTCAGAATGCGAGGGGCGGAGATCGATGCCGGCGCCGTTGGTTGAGTGCGAAGTATCTGCCTAGAATCCTGCGCGCGTTTTGAAGTCGCGGGCGCGGTCGCGTGCCACAGTCAGATCGGTGTTCCGGGCATCTTTGAGGCGGACATTGAGAGCACCTCCCGGCAGAGACGATACTTCCTTGACCCATGACAGGTTGACCAGAGTGCCGCGGTGGATGCGGGTAAACCGGCTGGGATCAAGTTTTTGCTCCAACTCTGCGATGGTGTGGTCGATGCAGTAGACCTTGCCCTCAGAGACTGCGTAGGTGAGCTTGTCTTCAGCGTAGAAATGACTCACGCGATCAAGGTCGAGGAACCAAAGCCGATCTCCGAGGCGCGACGCAATGCGGCTGGGAAACTCAATGGCGCTCTGGCGCAGCGATTCCGAAATCTGGCGGAGCAGGACCTGCAAATCCGGTTGCGCCGATTGTCCAGCGCTGCGCAGCCGCTCCACTTTATTGAGCGCGCGATCGAGCGTTTCCGGTTCCACCGGCTTGAGCAGGTAGTCGACGGCATTTTCGCCGAAGGCCTGCAACGCGTACTGGTTGTAGGCGGTGGTGAACACCACGATGGGCTGGCTTGGCAACCGCGCCAGCACGTCAAAGCCATTCAGCCGCGGCATCTCAATATCGAGAAAACAAACATCGGGCGGGTCCCGAGTGAGCGCGGCCACCGCTTCCTCGGGTTTGGTGGTAAAGCCCACGACTTCAACCCGTCCCGTGTTCTTGAGCAGCCGGCGCAGGCGCTCCAGCGCCAGCGGCTCATCATCGACGAGATAGACACGCAGTTTCATTCGCGCGGCAAGACCATCTGCACCACAGAATAACCGTCGCGCCGCAAGACGTTGAGCCTTGCGCGGTTGCCGAATAACGCGTCGAGACGCTGCACCAGCTTGTCGAGTCCGTGGCCGGCGCTGAGGTTGGCCAGTTCAAAGCCCGGTCCGGTATCGGCGACCTCGACGCATACGCCCGCCACATCGGAGCGCGCTGTGACCACAAGATTCCCGCCCTCTGTTTGCGGAGTAATTCCGTGCTTGACCGCGTTCTCCACCAGCGACTGTACCGACATGGGTGGAACCATGGTCTCTCGCAACTCGACCGGCAATTCAACCCGCGCGCGCAGATTGTCGCCCAGGCGCACACGCTCGATGTCCAAATAGCTTTCCACTATGGCGATTTCCTGATGCAAAGGGATGAGCGAATTCGCGCTGCTATCAAGAGAGACTCGCAGTAGCGTGGCCAGGCGGCCCACAATTTGCTCGGCGCGGACGGGATCGATGGTGATAAGCGCGCTGATCGAATTCAACGTGTTGAAGAGAAAATGAGGGTGAATCCACGATTCGAGCGACCGCAGGCGCGTCTCTGCCGCGAGTTTTCGCGATCGCTCTTCGGCGATTTGCTTTTCGTGCAGTTGCAATTCCATCACCTGAACGCGGCTGAGCAGCATTGCGTGCGTCATGGCGCCGAGACCGAAGACCAGCGCTAGCGGCACTGCGACGCGCAGGGTGTGATAGTAGTCGAGCCAGAAACGCTGCGAAGCTGAAAAGCCTGCCGCCGCCAGAAGCGATTGCGCCAGCAGGCAGCCGCCCGCGGTGAACACCAGGATGCCCGGAATCGCAACCTTCCACGGTGACACCTTGCGAGCCGCGGCTTTATCCATCAGCCAACCGAGGATCACAACCGCGAGAATGCTGGTGAGGTTTGCGTAAACAAATGTGAAAGCGAGGCTTTGCAACAGGTCGTGAGTGGAGCGAGTGGGGTTACTCACAAACACGATCAGGTCCACCAGCACCAAGACCGCATTCGTCCAGAGCAGCGCGAACGCCCATTTGTGTTTGAATGGAGCAACTTTTGTCGTCATGGGCCGCCTCAATTCGTCACGATCAGCGGTTCCAGCGTGCCGAAGCGGAAGACGCTAAGAGGCTGGAGCGTGTCCTGGCCCGGAAGTTTCAATTGCCCGGCGACATGCTCATGGATGGTGGCGTACTCGATCTGCTTGGTCGACAGCGACACCCAGATTTCTCCCCAGAAATCACTGCGCCCCTGAATGGTGACGCCGCCGGTGGCAATCTCAAGCGGATTGAAGAATGAGCGATAGTCGATGACTGCGCAATCCTGGCCATTTCTTTGGGAGCGCCCGACCCACTCCAGCACCGTATCGCGACTGTGGAACGTGCCCACGTCCGGCATGATTACATCCTGGTTAGTGGAGATGTGAAGCGGAACATTCAGCTTGAGCTGATCGAAGAAATTCTGGCCGAACGACTCAATCATGCTCGTGTCCCAAATCAGGTTACGCTCAAAAACCGAGGAGGGCGGGAACGATTTGAAGAAATCGGGTTTCAGCGTGTCAGGAGATCCCGCGGGATAGTGGAACCCCTCGATGAAGTCCTGCTTCTGGGCCGAAGGGAATGGCGCGGTTGCGCCGTCCGCCTGGGCCTCGCCGACGTTTTTCCACTCGACTTCACCATTGGCAAGCCCGCACGTGTAATCACCAGTTATGCGCTGGCGGTGAACGACGTCGCCGGTGGCGTTGGCAGTGTCGTAATCGACGGTGAAGCGGTAGGTGCGAGGACCGGCGTCTTTCACAACGGTGCCGTGCGGCAGATCCCAGGTTTGGAGGGTTGTGGTTGGCGCAAAGGCGGATTGCGCGAGCAGCGGTTGGACAGCGAGGCCGGATGCGGCACCCATGAAAGCGGAAAGCAGGAGCAATTTGTTCCACATGATTGTGATACCTCACAGCGCGCAGTGTCGCACCCGCGGCGAAGACATGCACCCACTTCACGATGAAAGGCAATAGCTCCCGACCGAGCGCTTGCAGGGAGCGATGAACCGGGGTTACGCTCAGCGTCACGCCGGGACGATTTCCGATTGACGACGAGCGACAGGCATCTACGGCGGTTCTCCAATTCTTGTGATGTGTCGTGAGTGCCTTGTAATGTGGCGTTCGCCGCGGCGAACGCCACTTGAGGGCTGCGGTCTCGCTCTACATTTAGTCCCGCTCTACAGTATTGGAGAACCGCGTTAGCCATATTGGCGGGGGCGGTAGTAGCCGGTGCCGCCGGCAAGGACGGGGGTCCAGATGGAGAGATCGGCTGGCTGCTCGCTAGCGCCGAGGAAGAGGACGCCGTCGGGCGGGAGGAGGCGGTGGATGCCGGCGAGAAGAGTGCGCCGCGTCTGCTGCGAGAAATAGAGCATGACATTGCGGAGAAAGATGACGTCGAAGCGGTCAGAGGCGCGATTGAAGGGCAGCCGCGGGCCGCAGAGATTGGCCTGGCGGAAGTGGCATAGCTTGCGCACCTCGGGCTTGACGATCCAGTCCTCGCCCATGTGATAGAAGTAACGGACGACGAGGCGGGCGGGGAGGCCGCGGTTAATCTCGATGCGGTGATAGCGGCCGGCCTGGGCGCGCTCGACGACTTCGCCGCTGATGTCGGTGCCTTCGATGGCGAGGTGCCAGCCGGTGAGCATGGGGAAATGCTCAAGCAGGAGCATGGCGAGGCTGTAGGCCTCCTGACCGGTGGCGCAGGCGGCGCTCCAGATGCGGAGCGCGCGGGTGCGGCGGCGCGCCTCGACGAGCTGCGGGAAGAGCTCGGTGCGCAGGAGCTCGAAGGGCCGGCAGTCGCGGAAGAAGCTGGTCTCGTTGATGGTCATGGCCTCAGCGACGGCCCACTCGAGCGCGGGATTGGTGGAGACGCGCATGGTGCGCACCAGCTCGTCGACGCGGCTCATGCCCTGGTTGCGGAGGATGCGGGAGAGGCGCGTCCCGAAGAGGTAGTCGCGCGAGGGGTCGAGGACGATCTGCGAGATGCTGAAGACGAGCTTGCGGAGATAGCCGTAATCGGCAGCAGCGGCGGTAGCCATGGCTAGACCGCCATCCGCGCGACGGTGAGCGGCGCGGGCGTGACGGCCGGAGCGCAACCGGCGATGCGAAGAATCTCAGGCACGATGGCGGCGAGGGGGAGCACCTTGTACGCGAGGCCGGCCTGGGTGACTGCGCCGGGCATGCCCCAGACGGTGCTGGTGGCCTGATCCTGGGCAATGACGGAGCCGCCCTGGGCGCGAACGATGCGCGCGCCGGCAAGGCCGTCGCAACCCATCCCGGTAAGGACGACGGCTAGGACGGCATTCCCGTAGACTTTGGCGACACTGCGAAAAAGGGTATCTACGGAGGGCCGGCAGTGGTTCTCGGGCGGGTCCTGATTGAGGTGGAGGGTGGGCGGCGCGCCGGGGCGAGCGGCGGCAAGCGTCACCATGTGCCAGTTGCCGCGGGCGATATAGATGACTCCCTGCGAAACGGGCGCGCCTTCAGAGGCTTCGCGCACGTGAAGGCGGCAACGCTGGGCGAGGCGCTCGGCAAAAAGCCTGGTAAAGACCTCAGGCATATGCTGCACGACGAGAACCGGAAGCGGGAAGCTCGAGGGGAATTCAGGGAGAAGGACATCGAGCGCGGCGGGCCCGCCGGTGGAGACGCCGATGGCCACAACAGAGGGCACGACCGACGGCAGGGACTGTGCGGCGGGCAGAGCGAGGAGCGAGGTGGGGGTTGGAGCCGGGGTCGGAGTCGGGGTCGGGGCCGGAATTGTGTGCGGCGCGGCAGGAAAGGTGGGCAGACGGTGCGGCTGGATTGCGGCTGCAGCAGAATCCGGGGCGTGCGTGAGGGCATGGATTTTGGGGATGAGCTCCTGCGCGAGAGTGCGCATGGCCTGTTCGCGGCCGGACTGGCCGGAGGGTTTGGCGACATAGTCGCTGGCGCCGGAGGCGAGCGCTTCGATGGTAACCCGGGCACCGCGCTGGGTGAGCGAGCTACACATGATGATGGGCATCTGGTGCCCACGCTCGCGCAGCCTGCGCAGCGTGACGAGGCCATCCATCACCGGCATCTCGACATCGAGGAGGACGAGATCGGGGTGCTCGAGGGCGATGGCGGTGAGCGCCGATGCGCCATCAGCGGCGGTGCCGGCCACCTGGAGAGTGGGGTCGGTGGCGACAACGGAGCGCAGCAAGGTGCGCATCACAGCAGAGTCGTCGACAATGAGGACCCGGGTTCGGCCGGCGACCGCCATGGTTCAGGCCTCCACCAGTCCGATGATGGCCAGTTTTTCGCTCAAGGCCTCTTCATCGAAGGGCTTCATCAGATATTCATCGGCACCGGCATCGAGGGCGCGGACGATGGTGTCGTTTTCGGCTTCGGTGGTAACCATCATGACTTTGATGTCGGTGAAGCCGTCGGCGCGCAACTGGCGGAGCATTTCAAGGCCGTTCATGACGGGCATATTCCAATCGACGAGGGCGAGGTCAAACGGAGGACATGTGTGCAGGAGGTCGAGCGCGGCCCGGCCGTCGGCTGCCTGGGCGCACTGGATGCCTTTCTTCTCGAGCATGCCGCGGAGAAAGTCTCTGACAAAGCGGGAATCGTCGACGATGAGTGCCCGCATGTTTGCCTCCTGAAAGATGCGGCTCTATGCCGTCGGCGCCGAGCCCAGGCGCAACGGATCGAGCCGTTCGGGGTCGAGCATGACCAGCAGGCCGCCCTTGAGCTTGTAGGCCCCGAATAGCAGCCCCCTGCGGTGCTCGTCGAGAATGGAGGGGTTGGGTTCGTAGTCGGCCGAAGAGACGGTGAGCACTTCTCCCACCGAGTCGACGAGCAAACCAAAGCAACTGTGTGCATTTTCGAGCACCAGGATGTCCTGAGCGCCCTGGTTGGGCGGAAGACCGAGCAAGTGGCGCACGCTGACGGTGGTGAGCACGTCGCCGCGATAGTGAACCAATCCGCCGACGAAGGCCGGAGCGAGAGGGACGGGCCGAGGGTGCGCGCCGCCGACAATCTCAAGGATGTAAGTAATCGGCACGCCGAAGAGCTTATTGCCGAGACGCACGGAGCAGACCTCCACGAGGGTCTCGGACTTTTGCTTGCGAGGCGACGCGGTTGCCGTGGTGCTCATGCGACTTCCTCCGCAACATGGTGGAGGGGCACGGGCGCGGCTTCAACTGCCGGTAGCGGCGCTACGCCTCCAAGATTGACGATGCCAGTGACGTGATTCGTAAGCAGGGTGACGCCATCGGTGGGCCGGCTGGTACCGGCCTCGAAGAGATTGCCGCCGGCGGCGACGTCGAGCACGTGGGAAACGGCGATGCCGACGTGACGGTCGCCGTCGCGGCAGACGACGACAACGATTTGAGCTTCGGGATTGCCCTGGGCCTCAGCCAGGAAGCCGCCCGAATCCTCAACAGGGAGCAACTGGCCCTCGAAGTTGAGGACGGGGCGGTAGCCGATGTACTCGATGCGCGAGGAGGGAATCTGCTCGATGCGAAGCACGTCGGCAAGGGGCACAGCGGCCCGGCGTCCGGCGGTCTCGACGAGCAGATACTCGAGCTTGCCGGCGGCGGATTCGGTTTCTTCGTCGAAGGCGGGCCCGGATTCGTCTTTCCCGCTCATGGTGACGCCGGCACGCATGGCAATGGAGCCGGGATCGAGGATGAGGGCGAGGTCAGCGTTGCCGAGGACGGTGGCGCCGGAGTAGAGGCCGATATCTTTGAGCACGGCGGAGAGGGGCTTGACGACGATTTCTTCGGGGTCGGCGAGGGAGTCGACGACGAGGCCGAAGCGGCGGCCGTCGGCGTCGAGCACGGCGATGAAGTTGTCGCGGCCGGTGGCAAGCTCGCACTCGCGGCCGGGCATCAACAGGCGGTCGAGAAAGACGAGGGGAAGCAGACGGCCGCGCAGGCGGTAGAGCGGAGCATCGTCGATCCATTCGATGGCGGCAGCGGCTTGCTGAGGCGGAATGTGGACCAATTCGGAGAGCGCGGCCTGGGGAAGGGCGAAGCTCTGGTTGAGGCTGCGCACGATGAGCGCGGGAATGATGGCGAGGGTGAGGGGGATGCGAAGGCGAAGCGTGGTTCCGTTGCCCAAGCGCGAGTCGAGTTCCACCTTGCCGCCGATTTTCTCGACGTTGGTGCGCACGACGTCCATGCCGACGCCGCGGCCACTGATGTTAGTGATTTGCGCGGCGGTGGAGAAGCCGGGGAGAAAGATCATCTGCATGAGCTCGCGCTCGGGGAGCTGCGCGGCGCGCGTGGGTGTGATGAGGCCGCGCTCGATGGCCTTGGCGCGGACCTTGTCGACGGAGATGCCGGCGCCGTCGTCGGAGACTTCGACGACCACGTGGCTGCCTTCCTGCATGGCGCGCAGGATGAGCGAGCCTTCAGGATTTTTGCCTGCAGCCTCGCGCACATCGGGCGGCTCGATGCCGTGGTCGAGCGAGTTGCGCACAGCGTGGGTGAGCGGATCTTTGATGGCCTCGAGGAGGCTTTTATCGAGTTCGGTCTCCTGGCCTTCAAGCGTGAGATTGACGCGGCGGCCGAGAGACTGCGAGAGGTCGCTGACCATGCGCGGCATTTTGGAGAAGACGTTGGAGACGGGCTGCATGCGCGCCTTCATGACGGACTCTCGCAGGTCGGCGGTGACCATATCGAGGCGGCGCGAGAGGATCGTCATGTGGGGATCGGCGGCGGTAGCCTGCAGAACCTGGTTGCGGGTGAGCACGAGTTCGCCAACCAAGTTCATCATGCGGTTGAGCAGGGCGATATCGACGCGAAGAGTGCTTTCGGCGGCGGAGCCTGCGGATGGCGGATGGCTTTTCGGGGAATCCGGAGCTGGTGTTGCAGCGGTGAAGGGTTCGGGGGATGCAGGCGCGGATGATTCAAGTGCAGCGGGCGCAGGGGCGGGAGGATCGGCCACGGCGGAAGAAACAACGGGTGGAGGCGCGACCGGCGGAGGCGCCGCTTGCGCTGCGCACGCGCCGGCTTTGGCCCTGACAGGCTTCTTGACCCGTACCGCAGTCCGCGGTGGCACGTGCGGGTTGGTGCGACGGCGCGCCACGGTGTTCATCGCCGCATCCTTGCCATTGGAGCGGGCCGCCGGAGCCTGAAGCTCTTCGAGGCGGGCGATGAGAGATTCATCTTCGCCGGAGCCTTCGTTGCCATCAGTCTCGATGGACCTAAGGATGACGCGGAGGCCATCGAGCAACTCGAGGAGCGCGGTGATGACGGCTTCGCCGGCTACGAGTTTTTCGTCGCGGAGAAGGCCGAGCAGGTTTTCGCCGGCATGAGCGAGTTTTTCGAGGTGCTTGAAGCCGAGGAATCCCGTGGTTCCCTTGATGGTGTGCACGGAGCGGAAGATTTCCGCCAGCAGGGCCGCGTCGCGAGGCCGCTCCTCGAGGTCGGTCAGGCAGTGTTCCATGCGGTCGAGCCCTTCCTGGCTTTCGATGAGGAACTCTCTTGTCAAATCGTCCATTGGCCACACTCATCCGGCCGTACGGGTTCGCATTTGCCGCGCGGCAAGCAGTTAAGAGGGATATCGGAAGGACGGAGGGCAAACTTGAGAAGAACAGGGAACGAGGGAACCAGGGACCAGGGGTTAGGGATTAGAAGGCGCGGCTGGTGTACATGGGTGGGCGGATTGGATTAGCCTCTAATCTTCACCCCATACAAGGATGCGGGGGCGCATTGGTGACGAAGAACCGTAAAAAGCCGCGGCTCGACAAGCTGTTGACGCTGGCAATGCAGGCCGCGCGGAATTCGTACTCGCCGTACTCGAAGTTCCGCGTTGGGGCCGCGCTCGAACTGACGAGCGGCGAGATTGTGACAGGAACAAACGTGGAGAACGTGAGCTTCGGGCTGACGATTTGCGCGGAGCGAGCGGCGCTGGTGAGGGCGGTTTCCCAGTTCGGGCCGAAGATTCGGATTGCGGCTTTGGCCGTAACGAATTTGAATGGGCTGGCTAGCCCCCCGTGCGGCGCGTGCCGGCAGATGCTGGCCGAGTTTGCGCTACCGGAAGCTCCGGTAATGTTTCCGGCGGCGGGCGAGATGCGCACGATGGCTATGAGCGAGATGCTGCCGCTGGGGCGGGAGATGAAGTTGAATTAGGGTGTTACACGAGTTCAATGGACACGCGCCTGCCGACGATCGCAGCGGCACGTTGCAAGCTGAGCAGAGTGATATCGTTCTTCGGGTCGAGCAGCCGGTTGATCTGAGTGCGGCTGGTCTTGAGCATCGCAGCCATTTTGCTCTTGGAAATCTTCCGCTCCTTCATGGCCTTGGCGAGTTGCCACGCGACGACTTCCTTAATGGCCTGTGCCTGCGCTTCCTCAAAGATTCCTTCTTCTTTGAGGAAATCGTCGATGCTGGACCCCATGTGCTTTTTGCTCATCTCTCCAACTCCTTCCTCCGCCCGCGCGCAACTCTCAGGTCTTCGTCGGGAGTCTTGCGAGTCTTCTTGATGAATCCGTGAAGTGCAACCAAGTGCCCAAGGTAAAAGCAGACCAGGATACGGGCAATGCGTCCCGTTGGCACCTGGGTCCGGATCTCCCACAATCCGTTGCTCAAAGGCTTGCAAAGCGGCATGCCGACAGGCCACCGCCATTGCGCCCTCATAAGATCTTTCCCAATTTCACGACGCTCGACTTCGGGCAAGGCTTTGAGCCAGTCCCGCGCAGGCTCGGCACCCACGCCCGTACGATAGAAGATCAGCGGAATTCTGCGTGGTTGCGGCCCTTCCGGCATTCTGTACCTTACTTCGTACACTGTACCTTATAATGTACGCGCAGGTCAACGACGTAGAATGAAGTTCTTCATTCGCATGAGTTCGTAACTCCGAGGCCAGTTTCTCCATGCAGCCATTCGAATCAACCGGTTCCGAATCCCCTCTTGCACCGCCACACATGATCGACATCATCCGCAAAAAGCGGGATGGCGGAGAGCTGGAGGCGCGCGAGATTGCGTTTGTAGCGGCGGGCGCGGCGGACGGGTCGATCCTGGAGGCCGAGCTTGCGGCGTGGCTGATGGCGGCCTGGATCCGCGGGCTGTCACTTAGCGAGACGCGCGCGCTGACACTGGCGATGCGCGACTCGGGCGAGAAGTTTTCCGCGGCACGGCTGGGCAAGAAGGCCGTGGACAAGCACTCGTCGGGCGGTGTGGGCGACAAAACGAGCTTTCTGGTTGCGCCGCTGGCGGCGGCGTGCGGCGTGGCAGTGCCGATGCTGAGCGGTCGCGCGCTGGGCCACACCGGTGGGACGCTGGACAAGCTGGAGGCGATTCCAGGCTACCGCACAGCGCTAACGCTGGCCGAGTTTGAGGCGGTGATTCAAAAGTGCGGCGCGTCGATCATGGGGCAGACGGACCAACTTGCACCTGCGGACCGGAAGCTTTACGCGCTGCGCGATCGGACGGGAACGGTCGAGAATCCGGGTCTGATTTGCGCGTCGATTTTGAGTAAGAAGCTGGCGGCGGGACTGGACGCGCTGGTGCTGGACGTGAAGACTGGATCGGGTGCGTTCCTGCGCAAGGTGGAGGACTGCGAGTTTTTGGCGGCGCTGATGGTGGCGACGGCCGAGGCCGCGGAGACGCGGACGGTGGCGCTGCTAACCGATATGGGCCAGCCGCTGGGCCGCGCGGCGGGAAACTGGATTGAACTGGCGGAGAGCGTGGATCTGCTGCACGGCGCACGACCGGAGTGGAGCGAAGATCTGCGGGAGCTGTCGCTGATTCTGGCGGGGTGGATGATTCACCTTGGGGGCAAAACGGAATCGCCGGTGGCGGGATACCAACTGGCGGAGGCGGCGCTGACCGATGGGGCCGCACTGGCAGCCTTTATGAAGATGGTGGATGCGCAGGGCGGCGATGTATCGGTGTTCGAGCATCCCGATTCGTTCCACAAGCCGGGAGCGACAGAGACGGTGGCAGCGTGGGAGAGCGGCTACGTGACAAAGATGGACACCACGGCGCTGGGCTGGGCGGTACAGAGGACGGGCGCGGGGCGCGAGAAGGCAGGCGAGCCGGTGGATGCGCACGCGGGGATTCTGTTTCATGCGCGGCGCGGGGCGAAGGTGGAGCGCGGGCAACCGATGGCGACGATCTTCGCCACGACTGAGGCGATGTTGCAGGAACCAGGCGAACTGCTAAGAAATGCGATTACGATTTCTAATGCTCCCGCTGAGATTGTTCCCCTGGTCGGCCGCATCATCACCCGAGAAAATGCTGAGAACTATTTGCGAAATGCTGTAAGGTAATCGAAAGTCACTTCGAGCATTTTTCGGCCTCAAAAGGAGCAACCTCTTGGCTCGATTTACGGGGATTTTGGGGATTCTGGCGGTGTTGCTGGCCGCGTATCTTTTCTCAACCGATCGCAGAAAGATTCGCTGGCGGACGATTGCGTGGGGCATTGGCTTGCAAGTCACCTTTGCTTTCATTGTGCTGCGCTTCGCCTGGGGCGTGAGCGCAATGAACTGGGCCGGCGCCGTGGTGACGAACATGTTGTCGGCCACCTTTGCCGGGACGCAAGTGCTGTTTGGGCAGCTTGGGCTGCCCAACTCCGGAGCGCTGGGGACGCTGCTGGGAGCGAACAAGGGCGCGATCTTCGCGTTCCAGGTGCTGCCGACGATTATCTTCATCTCAGCGTTCTTCGCAGTGCTTTATCACATCGGGGTGATGCAGATCGTTATTCGCGGCATGGCGTGGGTGATGCTGAAGACGATGCGCATTTCCGGTGCGGAGAGCATGAACGTGGCGGCGAGCATCTTCATGGGGCAGACGGAGGCGCCGCTGACGATAAGACCGTTCCTGTCGAAAGCGACGCGCAGCGAATTGATGACCATCATGACCAGCGGGATGGCGCACGTTTCGGGCGGCATCATGGCCATGTACATTTCGCAGGGCGTGGAGGCGCGGCATCTGCTTTCGGCGGTGATCATGACGTCACCGGGAACGATTTTGTTGGCGAAGATGCTGGTGCCGGAGACGGAGGTGCCGGCGACCGAGGGCAAGGTGGTGATTCCCAAGGACGAGATGCACGCCGAGGAGAATTTTATCGGCGCGATAGCGCGGGGGACGATCGATGGCGGAAAGCTGGCGTTGAATGTGGCCATCATGCTGATCAGTTTTCTGGCGCTGGTGGCGCTGCTGGACATGCTGCTGGGCTGGACGCACGGATTGGCCTACATGCACTGGTGTCCGAGCAGCCTGGGACAGATTCTGGGAATCATCGGCGCGCCGGTGGCGTGGCTGATCGGCGTGCCGTGGAAGGACTGCGCGGCGATCGGGAACCTGCTGGGCACGCGCATGGCGCTGAATGAGGTAGTGGCCTATATCGCGCTGGGTGCGGAGAAAGCGACGCTCTTGCCGCGCTCGTTCACGATTGCGACGTTTGCGTTGTGCGGATTCGCAAACCTGGGGTCGATCGGAATGCAGATCGGGGGCATTGGCGCGCTGGTGCCGGAGCGGCGCAACGACCTGGCGAAACTGGGCGTGCGGGCGATGCTGGCGGGGACGATGGCGAACCTGATTTCGGCGTCGATTGCGGGGATTTTTCTGGGGTAGGCGGGCGGGTAAAGGAAACAGCCGGTGGAATCCTATTGGGAAGTCATCGAACCGTTGTTCAAGACCGTCGAGTATGGCGATACTCCCGAGGTGTTCGCCCGATCGATAGCCCCGTTACCGTACAGCGCTGTCATTCTCTTCTCCGCGCACTTGTGCCTTGCCGAGGTTCACAACGGCGGTTTTCTTCAGCTCTTCTGGAACACTACTGGTGTGCTTGTTCCTGAGGGGATCGAGGGATTCTCGGCAATTGGAATGCCGACGATGGCAGCTTTGATTCAAGGGGCGGCAAGTCCGCTGGGGTCTCTGTACCCTCGCGATCGGAACGAACGCTGGGACGCAATGCTGATGGCGTCGGGTTATTCCTCGCTGGAACTGGAGAGCATCTTTAGAAAACGCGACAACTTCTACCTCGCCTTTCAGGAAGCGGTCGAGAAGCTGCCCTTTGATGCCTTAAATAAGCAGTTTTGGAGTTGCGCCGAAACCGAGAATGGGGGCTTCCAGCTAGCTGCTACTCGCTTCGCGAGAAGCACTCGATTAGTCCAGTGACCGTTACTGAGAGTCGAAGGGCGCGAATTTGCGCGCGAATGCTCCCGGCTTGACTTGCGCGCCAAATGGCGCAATCATTATGCCAGGTGGCTGAGATGGGCACGGCAGAGATCGTGGAAGTCCTCGGCGGCAGGAAGACCTTCAAGCGGGCGGTGCGAAGCACGGACGACCTGGCGCAACTGGTGCGCTCCGGGCTTCCGGCGTCGACCGTGGCGCTGCTGGCAGCAACATTGGCGGTCGAAAGGGCACAGATGGCCGAGCGGCTGAACATTCCGTCGCGGACACTGAGCCGGCGGCTCAAGATGAAATCGCGCCTGACGCATGACGAATCGGACCGGACCCTGCGGATGGCAAGAGTGGTGGCGCTGGCACGGGAGGTTCTGGGATCGGATGAGAAGGCGTCGCACTGGATGAGCAATCCGAACCGAGCGCTAGGAGGCAAGAGGCCGTTCGACCAGTTAGATACCGAGCCCGGCGTTCGATCGGTGGAAGAGGTTCTGCACAGGATCGCCTACGGGATCTACAGCTGATGCAGGTGTGGCGGCTCTTCCCGGAGCATTTTCGCAGCACAGCTTTCACTGGCGCAGGAGGGCTGTACGCGGCAGGCCGATGGAATCATTTGGGAGCGGCGATGATTTATACGGCAACGTCGCGAGCGCTGGCGGCGCTGGAATTTTTCGTCAATTTGCAGCCGATTGAGGCGCCGGACAATCTGCTGATGGCCGAGGCCTCCGTTCCCGATACAAGCGTCGAGGTGATCGGACTCGACGTTCTTCCGCGCAACTGGAGAGGTCTGAACAACGAGCGCTGCCGCGATCTGGGTTCCGAGTGGGCGGCGAGTCTGCGGTCGGTGGCGCTCAAGGTTCCGTCGGCTGTGGTGGACGGGGACTGGAACGTGCTGTTGAACCCGAAACATCGGGATTTCGGCAAGGTTAAAATCGGGCCTGCGAAGCCGTTCCGGTTTGACGAACGCATGTTTCGCTAGAGCGGTTGGCGGGCAAAAGTTGCCGCGCTCGAAGCGGCTGGCTTAACCGGGATACGCGCCAGTGATGTAGCCCTCGAGGGCCTGGATGGCGTGTTCCTGTCCGGAGATGACCCATTTGACCATGTCTCCGATGGAGATGATGCCGACGACCTTGTCGCCGTCGAGCACGGGGAGATGGCGGAAGTGGCCCTCGGTCATCAGGTTCATGCAGTCGTCGACGGTGTGCTGCGGGGTGACGGAGACGACCGGGCTGGTCATGATTTCGCGCACCCTGGTGTCGCGGGAGTGGTTGCCCAAAAGAATGCCTTTGCGTGCGTAGTCGCGCTCCGAAAGGATGCCCAGCAACTCTGACCCGGACATGACCAGAAGGGCGCCTACATCGTACTCGGCCATGAGCGAGAGAGCCTCGTGAACCGTTTGATCCGGGGTGATAGGGAGGATCTTGTTGAAGGTCTTTTGCCTGAGAATCTGGTCAACAGTGTCAGTAATCTTCATTGGGACCTCCGTGGGCCTGAGCCAGGGATATGCCGGGGCGCCTCCGCGGTCCTGATGGACCTTCGCCTCTGCGGAAGAGCAGTATACGCTGGATCCCATTGAAATGTCGTACTCGTCTTTTCACAGGCCGGGATGTGACACGGATCACGTGGCTGTGTTTAGCGCGTGTGCGAGCGGGCGGATGGCGGGTCAGGCAGGCGGATGGGCAGCGTGAGCGCGGAGGCGGCGGATGCGGTAGATGATGGTGAGGAGGGTAACCGTTCCGCATGTCAGAAAGCTGGCTCCAAGACCGACGATGAGGGAGTTGTCGTGTTCGTAGACGCCGTGGACGACGCCGATGACCTGTAGGATGCAGAATCCGGCGAAGGTGACGAGCGAGACGCCCTCATCGCTTTTGTTGCGCCAGACGGCAAGCGCCTGAGGCACGAAGAGCGCCGCGTTGCCCAAGAGGGCGAGCCCGAAGATGAACGCAACAATTTCCCTCATTCCAGATCGACCTCCAATGAACCCACGATTAGTTTCGATGATCGCAGACGCGGGGACCTTGCGGTGGGCCCGGCATCTAAACTGTGTGCGCATGAATGTGGCAACAGAGCGGATGGGGCCGAGGGCAATGAGCGGAGGATGCGGCATTGCTCTGCTGCTGGCGATGGCCGTGTGCACGGCCATGGCGCAGGGCGTGGGGAAGGAGAATTGGGGTCCGAAACCGACTTATTTGGGATTCGACAGGAACGACTATCCGGGCGATGGCGCGCTTTCCACCTTGCGCAGGAGTTTCCGCTACACAAGCTACTGGCTCAATCCTCCGCCGGGCGAAAAGGCAAATAGCTGGTCGGACAGGCGGGCGATTCTGCGCCGGTATGGATTCGGATTTCTGGTGCTGTATGACGGGCGCACCGATGCAGAACTGAAGTTGGCCGCATGGAAGGGAATGAGTGCGGAGGATCTGGGCACGGCGGACGGGAAGGCCGCGGCGGCGGCCGCAGTGCGCGAAGGTTTTCCGCGAGACGTGCTGATCTTTCTCGACCAGGAAGAAGGCGGGCGTCTACTGCCGGAGCAGGCGGATTACGTGTTTGCATGGATCGACGGGGTGCGTGCGGCGGGCGCGGGGGCCGGAGTGTACTGCTCGGGGCTTGAAGTGACGGACAGCAGCGGAACGATCAGCACGGCAGACGACATCGCAACGCGGGAAAGAACGCGCGAAGTGGGCAGCGGCGCGCCCAAACATGAGCGCCGGCTTGCGATGTGGATTGCAGACGACCGGTGCCCGCCTTCGCCCGGTTGCGCGCTTGAAGCTCCGCCAGTGGATGCAGGAGTTGGGGCAGCGCGGAGACCGTTGATTACGGAGTTTGCGACCGTATGGCAATATGCGCAATCGCCACGGCGAAAGCAGTTCAGCGCGACCTGCCCCGCGAACCAGGCTGCGGACGGAAACTGTTATGTGCCGGGGCTACCCCCGAGCGCCAACACGTTTGTGGATCTGGACACGGCGAACTCGCCCGATCCATCGGAAGCGGCGCGGTGATTGCTTATTGAATGCAGGATTCGGCAGGCGATCAGCTTTCCGTGCGGCGGGGGCGGCCGATGAAGCGCGCACCCAGGGCGCCGCCGGCAACGGAAAGAGCAAGAAGGACGATGCCCAAAAAAACGATACTGAAGAGGATGACGCCGGCGTGCCCTTCCGGCGACAGCATCAAGGCTCTATTGGTCGCGATCTGTTGGGCATCGAAGCCCATGGACGCCCAATATTGGGTCACAAGATTTATCTGGCTCTGCCATTCGGCATCGAGGGCCTGGCCCCGGTGCAACCAGAAGCGCATGGCGTAAAGCGAAGCGCCGGTGGTGAGAGCGGCCGCCGAACCACCGAGGATGCCGGTGACGAGGCCGATGCGAGCGCCCGCGCCAATCGTGATCCAGGCCGGGCGGCGGCTGCGTATGTAGAGCGCAACCACCCATGCAGCGGCAACGGGCATGAAGAGCGCGCCGATGAGTCCCAGGCGCGTGAGTTCAGCGCAGAGGATTCCGGATGGGATGCCGAGAGCGAGAGCCGAGCGCAGAGCGGGCTTCCATTCGATTGCGCTCGCGTCGGGCCCTGGCTCGGCTGGGCGTTCAGACTGACTTGGGCCGCTGGATCCGTCGGTGGAGTAGACGAGCTGGGGCAGACCGCAGTAAGGGCAGAAGCAGTCCCCGGGCTGGACTGTCTGGTGGCAACGGCTGCAGGTCAACTCCATGGGTAAAGCCTATCGCATTGGGCCGTGGGGCAGGGCGCAAGGGAACAAGGGAGCGAGGGAGCGAGAGGAAGAGTGCGGGAGTGAAGGTGTCGAGAAGTGAAGAAGTGAAAGCGTGAAGGGAGAGGTCTACCGGGATTGCGAGTTCGCATGCTGCTCGCCGAGCTTTGCGACGACGATGGCCTCGGCGGCCGCGAGCGCCTGCTGGAGCGACATGTTGGTGGAATTGAGAATGACGGCGTCAGGCGCGGGCTTGAGCGGGGAGTCGGCGCGATTGCGGTCGCGCTCGTCGCGGGCGCGCAGGTCGCGGAGAATATCCTCCCACCCCAGGGACGTGGACCTGTCGCTGGGGACCCCGGCCGCGGGTGGGGGCACGGGTGCGGAGCCCTTTTGGCCGATCTGCTCGTAGCGGCGCTGGCCGCGGACTTCAGGCGCCGCGTCGAGGAAGATTTTGACTTCGGCGTGCGGAAAGACAACGGTGCCGATGTCGCGGCCCTCCATGACGATGCCGCCGCACGCGCCGAGCTGTTGCTGAAGACGGACCATCCACGCGCGCACCGGAGGGAAGATGCTCACGCGCGATGCAGCTTCAGTAACGGTAGGGTTGCGGATGAGGCCAGTGACGTCTTCGCCATCGAGCAAGACGAGATTCTCATCGTCACCGGGCTCGAGACGGATTTCGGTTTCGCGGGTGAGTTCTTCAAGGGCTTTGGCGTCGTCCAACGGGAGCTCACGGCGCAGAGCCTTGAGCGCGAATGCGCGGTACATGGCGCCGGTCTCAAGATTGAGCAAGCCGAAATGCCGTGCCAAGTGGCGGGCGAGGGTGCTCTTCCCTGCCCCGGCGGGCCCGTCGATGGCGACAATCACTCGCCGAATTCCTTCAGGAGCGGCGATAGGGTTCGCTTCCGCGCTCATCCCCGTTTCTTCGATCGCCGATTGGACGAAGCGGTGAAGCCATACCGCGAGCGGTTGGACGCTTTTGTAGAGGCTGTCAACGCCGGCTTGCGGCTGGCGCGCGCATTCGAGCGCGAGTCCTTGCGGGCGGCGCCGGCGCGGCGGGAGACGGATTTAGCATTAACCTTTCCATTGGTAGCGTGGCCGTTGCGCAGATTTCTCGCCGCGGCCGGCTTCGCCTTGTGCAGGCCGTTGGCGCCGTTGGCCGGGCGGGAGCGGCCGTTGGAATGGAAGCGATTCGAGTTGGAGTCGTTCTTGGCGGCGTGATGCTTGCCGTGACCGCTCTTTGCAGCGCCCTGCGACCAGCGCGAAACATGCGCATGACGAGAGCCGGAGCCGGAACGCGCTGAAGCTCCGCGCGCAACGCGGCTCGCAGCGGAGCTTTTTGCCGGCTTACGGCTGCGAGCGTGAGCAGGCGGATGGCTGAACCGCGGCCGCGCCTGTTGCTTTTCAATGGGCTGAGCCGGACGCTCAAATACAGGCTCGGCGGGCTTGCGCTGCGGCTCCGGCGCCGAGGCGGCGGGAGGAGCCGGTTTGGGCGGGATGGGCGAGCGCAATTCCGTTTCATGCTCGTAGGAGCGCAGAAAATTCGAGGAGGCCGGCATGGACGAGCTGGCGTAGGTCGTGGGTGGCGCGGCAAACTCGGGCAGCGTTCCAGCGACATAAAAGTGCGGAGCGTGACCCAGCGCGAGGGTGTGCACCTGGCGGGTGGCAACCAGGCCGCGAAGAACTTCGCGCACCTTGCTGCGCGCAGTAAGCGGAGCGAGGAACATCTCGACTTCTTCCATGCTGGCAGCAATGACCGCCTGCAGGTAGATGGAGGCCAGTACGGAGATCGCGGTGACCTGGGATGTGGATGCGCCTTCAGCGATGGCCTTCTGGTAGCGGATGCGCAGAAGCTGCCACTGCGGCGTCTTGCCGGGAGCCGACACAACGGGAATAATGCGCAGTTGCTGCCAGAGTTCGGTAATGGCGCGCAGGACAGCGGACTCGGAGACCTCGCGGCCGAGCGAATGCTTCAACTGAGGGATGGTCGCGTCGCCGGCTTCAAGATGCTTGTAGGCCTGGACGGCAAGAGGCGAGACCTGGCGAGAGCCCGTCAACTGCGGGCTGCGCCGCCAATCGCGATCGCCGCGCAGCGCGTAGACGTAGGGCAAGACCCACGCGGCAACGATGAAGTCGGGCTGCTCGCCGGGCTGCCCCAGAAGGTTGAGGCGGACGGCGACGTTGTCCGCTTCGAGGCGAACCAGCAGATCTTCAGCGGCGGCGACGATTCTGGCTCCGGGAGTCGAACTCTGCTCACCGGCTACGGCTTCAACGAAGGTTGGGGCGGTGAAAGAGGCGAACTGGCGCCTCGGCAGAAAGAGACACAACCCCGTCTCTTCCAACCATGTACGGGCATCCTCGAATGTCAACTGCCCGCGTCCGTTCAGGCGCATCCTTTCGGCGCGCGATGCTTCCAACTGTTCCGCTGTCAAAGAAAACCTCGCTTCCGGTTGGCAATCACGGCCTGAAACCCGCGCTCCTGAGAGCGCGTCCCGCCACCTTCCATGGTTCGGTGGGTCTTCTAATGGACCCTAAATCCGGTGGAAGGCCCGCAGGATTTCCTTCCAAGAATACAGCAAAGCGATTGGACGTCCATGCGGGCAACTGGTTGGGTGGCTGGTCTTTGCAAGTTCTAACAATAACCATTCTATACGTTTTGAATCAAGAAGTGTATTGACCTTGATGGCAGAATGGCAGGCAATGGAGGCGGCAATTCGCGTGCGGAGCCTGTTAAGCCCCTCATTCCGTGATGGTTCGTCGGAGTCTGCCGCCGACTGGTCGATGACTTCGGCCAGCGTGCGCTCGAGCTCGGCTCCCTCGAGGCCGACCGGCGCCGCCTTGACGGCAAGTGTTTGAGGGCCAAAGGGTTCTACCTCGAAGCCGTTGGCTTCGAGTTCCTGGGCGATGGGTGCGAAGACGACCATCTGTTCCGGCTTGAGCTCGACCAGTAGCGGCATGAGCAGACGTTGGCGCTGGACGCGTTCCACCTGGCGATCGCGGAGGATCTTTTCGAAGAGCACCCGTTCGTGTGCAACGTGCTGGTCGATAATCCAGAGTCCGTCGTCACCGGCGGCGAGAATGAACGATTCGCGAAGCTGGCCGAGGGGTCTGAGGGAGCCCAGGCGATTGAGGCTGGCGGCAGCCTGTTCGGCTTCAACGAGGGCGGCAGCAGCGGCTGTGTCACCGGCATAAGGTGTTGATCCGTTGATGGTTGCGGAACATTCGCCCGCAGCGGTGGCGGCTCCTGGGACGAGGAAAGCGTCAGCGGCGTCTCGCCAGACCTGCGGGTCGAGGCTACGGGGGTCGGGAACGCTGCGGCCGTCGAAGGGCAGGGTGCCGGGGATGGGTGAGGGAACCCGAGGGGTCAGGTGGAAGGTCTCGGCATCGGCGAAAGCGGCCGGATCGGAGTCCGGTGGCAGGACGATGGACGATGCAGGCAGGATCGAGTCGCGGTCCGGGGCGCCCGGCACTCCACCCCACGGACTAAGACCTGTCCTTGGGGGCCCAGGGAGTGGCGAGGCGGCGGGCGGCATCAGCGACGGGCTGGCCGAAGGCTGGGAGTCGAGCGCGGCAAGGAAACCTGCGGCGGGCCGCGCCTTGATGAGCGCGGTGCGCAGGCTGTCGCGGACAAAGTCGTGGACGAGGGTCTGCTGGCGGAAGCGCACTTCGGTTTTGGCGGGGTGCACGTTCACGTCGACTTCCTCGGGCGGCATTTCGAGGAACAAGAGCACAACCGGAAAACTGGTAGGGGGAATGACGTTGCGATAGGCCTCGGTGATGGCGTGGAGAAGGAGCCGGTCGCGGATGAGGCGCTTGTTGACGAAGATGTAAATGGAATTGCGATTGAGTTTCTGCAACTCGGGCTTGGAGTAAAAGCCGGTGAGGCGCAGAGTACCGGGCTGGCGTGGAAGCTGGTCAGGGTCCTTCTTCCATGGCGGGGGTTCGGGCAGGCCAGCGCGGTCGAGTGGAGCCTCGGCAGCGACGGGAAGGAGTTGGCCGAGCGTCTCCTTGCCGAAGACCTGGAAGATACGCTCGGCGGTGCGGGCCACAGGAGTAGCGGAGAGAATGGTGTGGCTGGCGGAGATGAGGTCGAATTGCTTTTCAGGATGGGCCAGAGCGTAGTGCGTGACCAGGGCGGTGACGTGCGCGAGCTCAGTGGACTCGGCGCGCAGGAATTTGCGCCGGGCAGGGGTGTTGAAGAAGAGGTCGCTGACGGAGATGGTTGTGCCGCGGGGCAGAGCCGTGTCTTCAACGCGATGGATCTTGCCGCCAGCGATCTCGACGCGCGTGCCTGCAGCCTCTTCACCGGCGGCAGTCTCGAGGGTGACACGCGCGACGGAAGCGATGGACGGCAAAGCCTCGCCACGAAAGCCAAGGGTGGCGATGGAGAGCAGCTCGTCAGTGGTGCGCAGCTTGGAAGTGGCGTGCCGCTCGAAGGCGAGCAGAGCGTCATCGCGGTTCATGCCGTAACCGTCGTCGGCCACGCGGATGAGTTTTCGCCCGCCCGCCTCGACCTCGATGCGAATGCGCATGGCACCTGCGTCAAGCGAGTTCTCGAGTAGCTCCTTGACCACGGATGCAGGCCGGTCGACGACTTCGCCCGCGGCGATCTGGTTGGCGACCTGATCGGAAAGGATGCGGATCCGGCCCATAAGAACTCAGGGTAACGCAACTGAATGGGCCAGATCCGAAGCGAAGCGGAATGCCGCTGTGCGAATTAGAGCACTTCTCCTTCACAAACAGCCCTTGCAACTCTTGTGCAAGGTGGCGATTCCTTGAGGGAATCGCCACTTAGCTGCGTGGGTTTTGGGACACACCGGAAGGAGAAGTGCTGGAGCGACCTATGGCTTCCTGGTGTGTGCCGCAGCCGGCTTGGCTTTAGCGTGAGTTGGTGAGGCAGAAGCGTCGGCCAGAGCGGGAGACTGCGCGGGAGGCGGCGTTGGCCCCTCAAGCATGGTGGCCTTGCGAATGACCGCATCCGGCGCGGTGGTGGTGAATCCGGGCGTATTGGTCAACTGCGCGGCGTACCACTGCGGAGGCAAATACCACCTGGCATCGCCGGACGCGGACAGATAGTCGTAAATGAGCGGCATATTAGCGGGCAACGCAGCATGATCGCGCTCCGAAAGCGCCACATACGCCTTGAGCTCGCTCGCAATCTGATCGTGGTTAGACGGATCTTCCTGCTCGATAAGAGCCACAGCGTACTCGAGATGGGCGGATGGGATCGCGCCGCGGTCCGCATCGAGACGGAGGGCCGTGGTGAGGTGGTTGAGAGCGTCCTGGCGCTCCTCGGGTGCACGCGCGGTTAAGCGTTCGAGCTTGGCGAGATAGAAATGTGCGTAGGGATCATCGGGACGTTCTTCGACAGCGCCCTGCAGGTTTCTCTTGGCCACGGCGAACAGATCGAAGTCCATGGACAGGATTCCGTTGTCGCGCTTGACGGAGGAGATCATGGGCACGAAGTCGGCGCTATTTGCGTTGAAACCCTTGCCCTTGGTCCGCAACTCAATTTCCGCTTTCAACTGTCCGTTGAAGAGCGAATCCAGGTGAGCCTGCCGTCCCTTCACGCGCGGCGCGCTGCCCATGAAACCGAGTCCCATGCGCGAGTCGGCGGTGACGACCTGATTCAGCGTGGCGAAGAGATGACTGGCTTGGCGCGGGTCGTATCCCTGCTCCAACATCATGTTCACGGCCATATCGTCGGCGTCGTCTTCTTCCCTTGAGGCCCATAAAACAGGCTCGATCTGCGGATGAATAAAGTAGTGGCCGACTTCCATTCCGGTTGCCAGACCGGCGGTGCCGCCAATCAACGACCCGAGGCGGAGCGGAATCATGGCACCGCCGAGTCCGGCTCCCATGACGGTGGTGGCGACGTCGGTGATCACCTTTTCCTTCTCAGCTTTCTCCTTGGCCAGCTCGATTTCAATGTTCTTGTCGCGAATGCGGAGGTAAGCCTGGCGGAGCTCGATGTGGGCGATTTCATGCGCCAGGACATAGGCCACCTCCGATTCGCTGTCGAGCATGGAAAGCAGTCCCGTGGAGAGATAGATGGTTCCCGTGGATAGCGTGAGAGCCTTGGGAATGGGATCGTAGAGTACGCGGAAGGTGTAGAGATTGTTTGAACTTTTGGGAATAAGCTGTTGCCCGATGTGATTGATATAGCTTTGAACGACGGGATTCGAGTAAAGGCGCTGCCGGTCAAATGCGTCGCCCGAACCACTGTCCTGAGACAGGCCTTGATTCCCGGTGAGGTTGATGCCATAAGCCAGCTGCATGTCGCTTCGTCTGAGCTGATCCCATTCCTGCTGAATGGCGTCCTGCACATCGGGCATTGCCTCGATGCGGGCGATCTTGTCTTTGTCGACGCCGCTCAAGTCGACCGGCCCGTCCTGCCCTTTTTTCTGCTTTCCTGAAAGCGCGTTGCCAAGCTGGCCCAACTGAGCCGAGGAAGTTGGCGCTGAAACCCCGCAGAGAAGCAGAGCACAAAAGGCGATTGCGAGAAGTCTTCTCATAAGACTCTCCCTTCTCTTTTTATGGATTGCGGCGTGAGGAAGACGCCGTCGATCATGGGTGGCTTTGGGGGGGAAGGCCCGGTAATTCCAGAGTATAGGCCCGAATTTCGCGCACAGTCAACGTTGCGCAGCAGGTTTGCGAAGCAGGCGCAAATCCCTGAGATTTCGGGGCGGATATGTGAATCTGCAGGGGTTAGGAAAACGCTGAAGGAAGCCCGCGGCGGACTTGTGGTTTGCGCCGATAGCGTCCCAGATGCAGAGACTCGGACCCGGACTGTGACCCAAGGCACACGCGGCACGTGGAAGGGACGGCACAATAAACTTGTAGGCCGGGCGAGGCAAATCGGCGCTGGCCGGGAGAAACACTTTATGAGTGATCTTGCTACGTTAGCAGAAGCTGTTGCCGTTGACCCACTTGTAGGCCATCCGCCCGACTACCACGTGTTCCACAAGTTCATACAGCGCTGCAAGAACCTGCCTGCCATCACGACCGCAGTGGTTTGGCCGTTGACGGATGTGGCACTGAGCGGCGCGGTGGAGGCCGCTGCGGCAGGGCTGATCGAGCCCACGCTTATTGGACCGGAAGCGGCGATGAAAGCGCTGGCGGCAAGGATTCACGTAGACATCAGCCACTTCGCGATCGTCCAGGCGGATACCGAAGCCGAGGCGGCGGAAAAAGCCGTGGCCATCTGCCGCTCAGGAAACGCGCAGGCGCTGATGAAGGGCAGCCTGCACACCGACGAGCTGCTGAAGCCGGCCATGCAGCGCGATACCGGGCTCCGCACTGCTCGCCGCATTTCGCATGTGTTCATTATGGATACGCCTGCGTATGCGCGCACGCTGCTGATTACCGACGCTGCGATCAACATCGTTCCCGAGCTCGAGGACAAGATTCATATTGTGCAGAACGCCATCGACCTGGCGCACGCGCTGGGCATCCCGGAGCCGAAGGTGGCGCTGCTCTCCGCCATTGAGACCGTGAACCCGAAAATCCAGTCGACGCTGGACGCCGCGGCGCTGTGTAAGATGGCGGATCGCGGGCAGATCACGGGCGGGATTCTCGACGGACCGCTGGCGTTCGACACGGCGGTAAGCGTAAAGGCTGCACAGATCAAAAAGCTGGTGTCGCCGGTGACGGGCCAGGCGGACATCCTGGTGGTTCCGGATCTCGAAAGCGGCAACATGCTGGCCAAGCAACTGGAGTACCTGGGCGGAGCGCAACTGGCCGGAATCGTGCTGGGCGCGAGGGTGCCGACGATTCTGACGAGCCGGGCGGATTCGGCAGAAACACGGCTTGTGAGCTGCGCAGTGGCTGTTCTGCTGCATTACGCGGCGCATCCGGCGGTGAAGGTGTAGGGCTCTGCGCGACGAGCCTCATGAATTTGATTGGGCGCCATGGACTTTGTGGCGCCCGTTTTGCGTCTGTGGAATTCTGCACAGATTTTCATTTCCGGACCGGCCAATCCGCGGAACTTGCGGCCTCTCCGCGGCATCAAACCGAATACGCGAGACATGCGGCGCACCCGCACCGGCTGTCCCTTTCAGCGGGTCACGTGCTGCCCTCGCGCAAAGGAGGATCTATGTCTACCCATACAAGTCAAAGTTCGAAAGCGACGAAAACCGACAACCCAGACGGCTTCTCGCCGGAGAAGGTGAAGGATCTGTCGAGCGTGCTGAACGCCTTGCTGGCGGATGTATTCGCGCTCTACATCAAGACGAAGAATTTTCACTGGCACATGAGCGGGGCGCATTTTCGCGATTATCATCTTCTGCTCGACGAACAAACCGACCAGATCTTCGCGATCAGCGATGCGATTGCCGAGCGAGTGCGCAAGATCGGCGGCGAAACGATTCGATCCATCGGCCACATCGCGAGGCTGCAACGGATTGCGGACAACGACTACGACTTTGTGCCGGCCCACGGCATGCTGGAGGAACTCGAGGCCGATAACAAAGCGTTCGCGCAAAGCCTGCGCGCAGCGCACGAGGTCGCCTCGAAGGCCGGCGACTACGCAACTACCAGCCTGATCGAAGTCTGGATCGACGAGGCGGAACGGCGCGCCTGGTTCCTGTTCGAAGCGACGCGATAGCCTGCAGCTTGCGGAGATTTGAGGCACTATCATAGGGTTGGCCCATTTGGGCCGGCGATGACAGGAGGCGTTTGTGCCGATCTCCGCTGCCGCATCCCCCATTGTTGCCGCCGCGGGCGGCAGCTTTCTGATTGAATCGCGTACGCCGGACGAAATCTTTACCCCCGAAGATCTGAACGAGGAGCAGCGCCAGATTGCGGCGACGGCGGAGCAGTTTGCGCGCGAGGAGATTGTGCCGCGGGCGGCGGCGATCGAGAAGAAGGAACCCGGCGCAATGCCGGAACTGCTGCGCAAGGCCGCAGCGCTGGGGTTCACAGCGATTGACGTTCCCGAAGAGTACGGCGGGATGGGGATGGACAAGGTGAGCTCGACGCTGATCACCGATCACATTTCGGTGCTGGCGAGTTTTTCGACGGCGTTTGGCGCGCACATCGGGATCGCGACGCTGCCGCTGGTGTGGTACGGAACCGACGAGCAGAAGCGGCGCTACCTGCCGAAGCTTGCGACGTGCGAGTGGATCGGCGCATATGGATTGTCGGAGGCGAGCTCGGGGTCGGACGCGATGAACATCCGCACGCGGGCGGTGCTGACGGCCGACGGGACGCACTGGGTTCTGAACGGCGAGAAGCAGTGGCTGACAAACTGCGGAATCGCCGGGCTGTACACGGTGTTCGCAAAGATTGACGGCGAGAAATTCTCTGCGTTCCTGATCGAGCGCGGCACGCCGGGGCTCACGGTGGGCGCCGAGGAGCACAAGCTGGGGATTCGCGGCTCGTCGACATGCCCGCTGGTGCTGCAGGATTGCAAAATTCCGAAGGAGAACCTGCTGGGCGAAGCAGGCAAGGGCCATCACATCGCGTTCAATGTGCTGAACGTGGGCCGGTTCAAGCTGGGCGTGGCATGCGTGGGCGGCGCGCGACAGGCGCTGGCGAGCATGATCCGGTACGCAAAAGAGCGCCACGCTTTCGGCAAATCGATTGCGGAGTTCGGGCTGATCCAGCGCAAGATTTCGTCGGCAGCAGCGCGGCTTTATGCTGCGGAGAGCATGGCGTACCGCACGGCGGGCCTGATGGATGCGAGGCTTGAAGGGGCGAAGCCGGGTGGGGCGCGTGCGACGCAGGCGGGCGGGGACGCGGCCCCATGCGCAGATGCGCCGCGGTGCATCGAAGAGTACGCAGTGGAGTGCTCGGTTTTAAAGGTTTATGGATCGGAGATGCTAACGCTGGTGGCAGACGAGCTGATCGCGACGATGGGCGGATACGGATACGTCGAGGAGTATCCGGCGGAGCGATATTACCGCGATGCGCGCATCAACCGCATTTTTGAAGGAACAAATGAGATCAACCGGCTGATCATAACGGGCTGGCTGATGAAGCGCGCGATGAGTGGCAAGCTGGCGCTGCTCGGGGCGATCAAGAAGGTGATGGATGAGCTGATGGAGCCGCAGGCGTCGGGCAGCGATGCGGATGCGGGCGAGGCCCTGGCGCGTGAGACAGCGATCGTGGCGGCAGTGAAAAAGATTGCGTTGTTTGCGGCGGGTGTGGCGAGCCAGCGGTTCGTAACGGGCCTGGAGGAGCAGCAGGAGATCATGGCCGACCTTGCCGATATGATTTGCCACGTGTATGCGCTGGAGTCGGCTGTGCTACGCGCGCAGAAGATGAGCCAAGTGGGACGCGGCGTGGCGGAAGTTGCGGCGGCGATGACGGGATTGCTGGCCGAGGAGACGATGGGGCAGGCGGAGCAGGCGGCGCGAAGGGTGCTGGCGGCATGCGGCGAAGGCGACGCGCTGAACACGCAGCTTGCGATTCTGCGGCGGCTGGCGCGGTATACGCCGGCCGACGTGGTGGGACTGAGCCGCGTCGTGGCCAGACATGCGATCGCAGCCGGGCGCTATCCCGTTTAATTCGGCGAGCGGCATCCAACGCAGTTCATGGCGAACGATTACCCCACAATTCGCGAGCTTCTCGACGAGGCCGGAAGGCTGCTTGGAGCGGGGCTGCAGCCGGAGCGCGCGCGGCGGGACGCTCGGACGCTGCTGCTTCATTTGCTGCGCGAGAATGCGCCGGAGCGAAATCTGGCGTGGCTGATCGCGCACCATGAAGATCTGGTGACGCAGGAGGTTGCGGACGGATATCGCGCGCTGGTGGAACGGCGGCGCGACGACGAACCGATACAGTACATCGCCGAAGAGGTGGAGTTCTACGGACTCGCGTTCCAGGTGAATCGCGACGTGCTGATTCCACGGCCGGAAACGGAGCACGTGGTAGAGCGAGCGATTGCGCTCGCGGGCGGGTTTGAGCGGCCGCGGATTGTGGATGTGGGGACAGGATCGGGCGCAATTGCGGTTGCGCTGGCGAAGGCGCTGCCCGAAGCGCAAATCTTCGCGACAGACATTTCAGAGGCGGCGCTCGCGGTGGCGCAGGCGAATGCGGAGCGGCACGGTGTGGCAGACCGGGTGCAGTTTTTCGAGGGCGACCTGCTGGAGCCCGTTGCGGGCGAGCGGTTCGAAATCGTCATTTCGAATCCGCCGTACGTGGCGGAGATTGACCGGGATCGGCTGGCAGTTGAGGTGCGCGACTACGAGCCGGTGCTGGCGCTCTTCGCCGGAGCCGATGGGCTGGACGTTTATCGCCGGTTGGTTCCCGGGGCGCTTGGCGCGCTAGTACCGGGCGGATTTGTCGCGCTCGAGATCGGCTGCGGGCAGAAGGCGGCTGTGGAATCGTTACTCGTGCGCGCGGGATTCGGAGACATCGAATTCACAGAAGATTTACAGAGGATTCCCCGAGTGGCGGTGGCGCGGCGGCCGTGAATCCGGACGCGGCGCGGCTGAATCCAAATGAGAGCAAACCGGCGAGCGCACGGACGCTGCCGTGTGCGGTCCGAACATTTTAGCCTCTTGCATTACCATTTTCCCGAAAGGAATCGCACAATGCCATCATCAAAAGGCTACGCAACGACCGACGCGAAATCTCCACTTGGGCCGTTTAACTTCAGCCGCCGCGAACCCCGGCCAAGCGACATTGCCATTGAGATACTCTACTGCGGGGTTTGCCACTCCGATCTGCACATGGCCCGCAACGAGTGGGGCAACTCCATTTATCCCATGGTGCCGGGGCACGAGATTGTGGGCCGCGTGACGGCCGTGGGCAGCGCGGTGAAGAAGTTCAAGGCAGGCCAGATCGCTGCGGTTGGCGTGATCGTGGATTCATGCCGCCACTGCGCGCCGTGCAAGCGCGGCGAGGAACAGTACTGCGAGGAAGGGGTGACGCTGACTTACGCCTCACCCGACCGCGTGGATGGATCGATCACCATGGGCGGCTACTCCAATAACTACGTTGTCGACGAGCGCTTCGCGCACACGGTTCCGGCAAATCTCGAACTGGCCGGAGTGGCACCGCTGCTCTGCGCGGGTATTACGACCTACTCGCCGCTGCGCCACTGGAAGGTGGGGCCAGGAATGAAGGTGGGCATCGTGGGCCTGGGCGGGCTGGGCCACATGGCGCTCAAGTTTGCGCACTCGTTCGGCGCGCACGTGGTGCAGTTCACGACTTCACCCAAAAAGAAGGACGACGCGATGCGGCTGGGCGCGAACGAGGTGGTGGTGTCAACGGACGCGAGCGCGATGAAGGCGCATGCGCGGTCGTTCGACTTCATCCTCGATGCCGTTTCGGCTCCGCACTCGCTCGATGCCTACACGGAGCTGCTGAAGCATGACGCAACGATGGCCTTGGTGGGGCTGCCGGACAAGCCGCCCACGATCACGGCCGGCAACCTGATTTTCAAGCGGGCCGCATTATCGGGGTCGATCATCGGCGGCATGCCGGAGACGCAGCAGATGCTGGACTACTGCGGCGAGAAGAACATTATGGCGGACGTCGAGGTGATTCCGATCCAGAAGGTGAACGAGGCTTTTGAGCGGCTGCTGAAGCAGGATGTGAAATACCGGTTTGTGATCGACATGAGCTCGCTGAAGTAGGACGCACGGCCTCCGGCCGGATGCCGAATGCGTGGCTATGGCTTCGGTTCCGGCGGAGGCAGTTCGTCGGGGCTCGGTGGCTCCCGCTCGACCAAGACGATTTGCTTGATCTGGTTGCGATTGAAGTGCTGAAGGCTCCCACCAATCCGCACGACGACATCCATCCCGGACATCGAGTCGAGGTCGCCGTTCAGCACGCTGCCGTCCCTCAGAACGATGGTGTCGTACCGTGCCGCACCGAGTTCGTAGCTGATAGAGCCTCCGGAGACATCGTCAGGACCGATCTCAAGTGGGAATGTTCCTGAGTTGAATCCTTCCTTGCCAAACCCAAGTTGATGCTTTCCGATGCCGACGCTGATCAGTTTTGGCGTCAAGCCGACGTCCACGCCATCAACCTTAAGATCTGCGCCTTGTGGCACCGAATTCACGGTCAGCGATACCTTTCGCGGAATGTCGGACGCAGAGAGGACTGACACCGTCGTTGGAGCGCCTGATGCGTTGAACGAGATCTGAAACTTGGCCGACTGGCCGGGACCGAGGTTGTCCACCTGCATCCACGCCTCGCCAATGCGCACCTGCTTTTTGTCGAGAACATACACTGAGAATTTCTGAGTAGGAATGAGCTTCGTGGAGAGATTCTCTGCAATGACGTCGGTGACGAATGTCCTCTGACTACCCATTGAACCAAAATCTTTGAATTTGTTGAACGTGAATCGAAGAATTGGTGTGCCAGTGTTCGGCCAGGTGACGACCTGGGCCGGTTCAGCGGCAGATGCGGCAATCGAGAAGGCAACAAGAAAAATGGAAGCGAAGAGTTTGCGAGTGAGCATGTCGGCGCGCTCCTAACTCGAAGGTGGGCAGATTATATCAACGGGATGGATAGTTCGCGGGTGACGCTCACGACGCGCGGCCGGTTTTGTTCAGCTCCTTGTGGAAGCCCATATCTTGCGCGAGCAGAGTCTTCGTGATGTAGACGATCTGGCCGAAGTGCAGAGCAACGTGCGCGACGACCTGATAGACGGCGTCGAGACCGTGCACGTGGTAGCCCTGAATCTCGTAGGGCGCGAGCAGTTCGGCGGGGGTGAGGCGGTTGAGCACTTTGGCTGCTTCATCGAGCGTGGCGCCGAAGCGGGCAAGCAGCTCGCCGGCAGAGAGCCCGTTTTGCGCGGCGAACTCAGCCGGACGGTCGCGCTTGTCCTCATCTTTGTTAAACGATGCGACGAGCCACTGGCGGACGTTGCCGTCAAGGTGCAGGAGCAGATTGCCGATGGAGTTCGAGGCCGGATTTGGGCGCCACCTGACCTGCTCATCGGTGAGCGGCGCTACACACTCCTTGATGCGAGGCCAGCTCTGCTCGAAGAGTGCTTTCCGCGAGAAGTTGAGAAAGAGTGCGGCGAGCTCATTGCCGGAGTTTGTCATCACGGAATCACCTCGAAAAGGTTCCTGCTATCCCAGGTTCCAAACGCGGGACCTGGGGCACCCCGGAATTCTTGCAAGATCGAAAAAGCGAAACCTCAGATTAGCTCGTAGCCTGCGAACCAGTAGCCGATTTCGAAGGCCGCGGAGTCTTCGGCGTCGGAGCCGTGAATGGCGTTCTCCTGGATCGACGCCGCGAACTTTTTGCGGATAGTCCCCTCCTCGGCGTTGGCAGGATCTGTGGCGCCCATCAGCTTGCGCAGATCGGCGATTGCGTTCTCCTTTTCAAGAACCATGAGGAAAAGCGGGCCAGAAGACATGAAGGTAGTGAGGTCGTTGAAGAACGGTTTACCGCGGTGAACCGCGTAGAAGCCCTCGGCCTCGGGCCTGGTAATGAATTCCTTTTTGATGGCGACGATGCGGAAGCCGGCCTTGTCAATCTCGGCCAGGATGGCGGAGGTATGGCCGGCGCGGACGGCGTCAGGTTTGATGATGCTGAATGTGCGCTCGAGCACTCGGGGGTTGCTCCTTCTGTGGGGAACGATCTTCCTATTCCATTGTAATGGAAGGCTTTCGGCGCAGATTGTTGAGCTCTTGACGTGGGCTTCAGGGCGGCCCAGTATGGCTGATAGCGGTGCGCGGCACGGTGATTGAGACGTGGTTGGCACAGCGAGCCTGCGCTGGCACATTGGCTCAATTGCGCGGTAAGTTCTTCTGCCGAAGGCCACACATTACCTTCGTCCACTGTCCGATTGAGCGTCAATTTATACCACGAAAGCGGTATTCCGAAGGCTTTTTTGCCGCAGACAAGGGCTTTGTTTTCTGCTACAAGTAGTTGTGTACAGAGAAGTGTACCGGGGTTAATCACCTGGGCGTCGGTTGCCGATAACAAGTATCTTGGAACGACTGATGGCATTGACCATATTCCAAATTGTTGCCGTGGTTGCTATCGCGCTGTATCTGTTTCGTTGGCGCAAGAGCGTCCGTCGCCGCAACACACAGACATGGGAAGCCTTGATGGCCCGGCTGCGTCCCGAGTGGAGCGCGCGGGAGTTGAGCGACCATTTCCTGTGGCAGGAGGGTTTGAGCGCGACGCCGGAAGATGCATGGCAGCGGATGGAAGGGCCGAAGGGCCTGTGGGTGATGTACCAGAATGCTCAGGTGATGCAACAGATGGCTGATTACGCCGCCAAACATTGTGAAGGCGTGGATCGACTGCTGGTAGAGACTTTGCATAGCGACGCAATGCAGATCAGAGTTTGCGTGGTGGTGGCTCTGGTGCAGTATGCATTTCGGCATGCCAGCGAAGGTGTTCGAGTGAATGCTTACCGCGCCGCCTCAATGTACACCGGCATGGCCGCCCGCATGACGCAGTTGCTGCAGGAGCACGCAGCCGTCATGGTTCCCGACTTTGTGGCGGCGATGTAACTCAAGATTTCTAAGAGAGGGAAGAGACCCCGGCCGAGGCCGGGGTTTTTAGTTGTGTGCGCGAGAAGGCAGCGCCGCGTCATGCCTGCATGGACCGAAGGAAGTCGGAGATCTTCCGGTATTCATCCTCGGTGAGCCGGAAGGTTAGAGCAGCAGCCGTCTCTTCCACTTGCTTTGAGCCGCGCCCGCCAACGATGGCGGCGGTGATGGCAGGGTGGTGAAGCGTCCAGGCGACGGCAACCACGCCGGAAGTGACGCCGTGCCCACTGCCGATCTGGCGCAGCAGGTCGACCAGGCGCAGGTTGCGGCTTAGCTTAGGCTCGCTGAACTCGACGTTGCGGCGACGCCAATCGTCGGGCGGAAATGCCGCGATGCGCTCGGGGGTCATTTTGCCGGCGAGCAGCCCGGAGAGCATGGGCGAGTAGTTGATGACCCCGATGCCATTGGCCTGGACGAAGGGAAGAATTTCCGACTCGATGCCGCGGCGGAGCATGGAATAAGGCGGCTGCAGGCTGGTGATGGGCGCGATCTTCATTGCGCGCTTCATCTGTTCGACGGAGAAGTTGGAGACGCCGATCCAGCGCAGCTTGCCCTGCTCTCGCAGTCGCGCCAATGCCGCCCAGCCCTCTTCGATTTCGGCCTCGGGGTCGGGCCAATGAATCTGGTAGAGGTCGATGGTGTCAACTTGCAGGCGGCGCAGCGAGGCCTCGACTTCTTCCGCGAGGGACGCGGCTTTGAGGGAGTGATAGATCGACCGGTCGGCGTGCCAGCGCATGGAGCATTTGGTAAAGATGTAAGGCTTGCGCGAGGAGGACTTGACGGCGCGCCCGACGATTTCTTCGGAGTGGCCGAGGCCGTAGACGGCCGCGGTGTCGATCCAGTTGATGCCGAGCGAGAGCGCGCGATGAATGGCTGCGATGGAATCGGAGTCGTCCTGGGGGCCCCAGGAGAATTGCCAGTCGCCACCGCCGATGGCCCATGCGCCAAAGCCGATGGGGGTGAGGTGCAGGTCGGAGTTGCCGAGGGTGCGGAGGGAGGGTGGGGACATAACAGTCATGAGACCAACATAGACGATGCGGCGGGACCAGCCAATTCGATTTCCTCAGGCTGACCCGTTTGGCGCGAGGAACACGGGCCGCCCGGTATTGGATCAATCAGCTTTGCTGAACTCCGCCGCGGAGGTCGGGGTGCCTGCCGCCGAAGGCGCGACTCCCATCTCGGTGGAAATTCTTGTGATCGCGCGCGCAAGTGCTCTAGGCGAATCGAAGGTAAAGACGCTCCCATGTAGTTTCCTGGTCACATCCTCAAGCGCATCCTGGTTCCCGCCACCCAGGTACCTCAGACCACCCAGGTACCTCAGATAGTAGACGTGAGTGCCGTAAGCTTCCAGCTTATTCAGCAACTCCCTTGGGAACTTTTCAATCGGCATCCCCGAAAGGCTCAGGAAGATGACTGCATCGGGGGCTTGCTTCGACGTGATCTCTCTTTGCACCATACTGACCAGAAAACTCGCTTCGGCGCCTTTCACAAGCGCCTGGTATGGAATCGTATCGAACTGAACTTGGCCCAGTGTTTTGCCAAACCTCACGAATCCATCGGCATCAAAGCTGTCCTGGCGAAACACCTCCTCCTGCTTCTCAGGGTCGAATGCGATCAGCTTTACCGATCTGCAGGGAAGCTGATTCAACAAACTGGCGAGGAACTGCAAGAGGTACGCCCGATCCGGGGCGCTAAACCGCACAACGGGAAAGAGACCTTCTACGTTCAACAGCATGGTCACGCGGACTCCGCTGCTGGTAAGCGCGCCATCCCAACGAGGATCGAGCAGAGGGGCGGCCTCTCCTGGAAGAAGCGCTGAGGGTATATGTTGCTCCTCCTTGTAACCAGGCAATTTGACTTTCCACTTCTTGCCGATTGAGTCGCCGTGTTCATCGGTCAAGACGACCTCGACCAGGAACCTTCCCGGCCCCATCGCAAAGCCACCGCTCATCGTGACTTTCAGCTTGGAAATAGGAGCGTCAAACCTGGTACGGTTTTCGCGTGGGACTTGTGGTATGTCGAACTCTTCCAGCATCACTGCGGACTTGCCAAATTGATTGGTGACCCTGATGACGGCGATCCAAGTCATGCCGGGCTGGACCGTGTTCCCAAGTTGGCATTCGATCTGGAATGCCGCCGAATAGCGGTAGAGCAAATCCAGGTATGGCCTGCTCAGCAGGTCGAGCCAGCAGGGTAAGCGGCTCTTCGCTGGCGCACTGTCGAGGATTCGCGTTGCCTCCCGAAGGTCTGCCTCCTTTACAACGTCTTGGCCGCTTGCAGCATGCGCAGTCAGGCCGGCCAGCAGAGAGAACGAAGCAATGCGCAGAAGCAGCCTCATTTCGGCCCCTTTTGGCGTGCATGTTCAAGCTCGACGGAAGGCAATGTTGCACGAGGTATTGCCCCAATTCAATTCAGAAACATCGTCCGGTAGAGCGTGTCGCGCTGGACGGGCTTAAAGCCGGCGTCGCGAATGATGCGGCGGAGCTCTTCCTCGGTCGTGCAGTTTGAAGTACCGGCCGCGCGGACGACGTTTTCTTCGAGCATCACGGAGCCCACGTCGTTGCCGCCGAAGTGGAGACCAAGCTCGAGCACCTTCAATCCCTGCGTGACCCAACTGGCCTGGACGTTCTCGATGTTGTCGAGATAAAGGCGCGCGATGGCGAGGACCTTGAGGTATTCGACAGACGTCGCTTCGTCCCAGCCGCGGCCACCGAGCGCGGTGTACTTGGGCTGGAAGCTCCAAGGGATGAAGGCGGTGAAGCCACCGGTTTCTTCCTGCAGGCGGCGAACAACTTCAAAGTGGTTGATGCGCTGGTCGAAGCTCTCGCCCACGCCGAACATCATGGTGGCGGTGGTGCGCATTCCGAGCTGGTGCGCGGTGCGGTGCACGCTGACCCAGTCGTTGGTGTCGCACTTGAGGCGCGCAATGCGGTGGCGGACCTCGTCGTCGAGAATCTCGGCGCCGCCACCGGGGATGGAGTCGAGGCCGGCGTCGCGCAGGCGGGCGATGGTGGTGCGCAGGTCGAGCGAGGAGTACTCGGCGATGGCGAGCACCTCGGAAGCCGAGAGGCAGTGCAGCCAGATCTGCGGGAAGCGCTGCTTGATGCCGCGGAAGAGGCGCTCGAACCAGTCGATTTTTAGATCGGGATGAATGCCGCCCTGCATGAGCACGCCGGTGCCACCCATCTCGAGGGTCTCGGCGATTTTGTCGTAGATCGTTTCAAAGTCGAGGATGTAGCCCTCGTCAGCGCGCGGATCCGGCTTGCCGGCGCGGGGCAGCGGACGGTAGAAGGCGCAGAAGGTGCAGTACTCGGTGCAGTAGTTGGTGTAGTTGATGTTGCGATCGATGATGTAGGTGACCACACCCTCGGGATGCAGGCGCCGGCGCACGGCATCGGCCTCGAAACCCAGACCGATGAGGTCGGGCGATTGGAAGTAATCGAGAGCCTGCTGGCGCGAGACCGGCATGGCTACGATTTTACAGAGATCAGAGGAAAGGGAACAGGGATCAGAATGCGGAGGTCAGGAGACGAGAGTTCACGCGGGGCGCGTGTAGCATCGAGTCATGCCGCTGGTCGAGGTGAAGTCGGTTTCGAAGAGGTATCCGCGCCGCGTGGGGCTCAGAACCGAAGAGCACACCGTGGTGGACAACGTGAAGCTGGCGATTGAGGCGGGTGAAACGCTGGGGCTGGTGGGCGAATCGGGATCGGGGAAGACGACGCTGGCGCGGATGATCCTGGGGCTGACCGAGCCGAGCGCGGGAACGGTGCGCGTAGACGGCACGGATGTGGCGCGAGGGGGACCCGCGGAGATGCGGCGGGTGCGACGGCAGATGCAGCCGGTGTTTCAGGATCCGTATGCGGCGCTGAATCCGAGGATGAATGTGCTCCAGATTGTGTCGGAACCGCTGGTGGTTCATCGCGAGGACGCGGGCATTGGGATGGGGCGCGCAGCGCTGCGGGCCAAGGCGGTTGAGCTGCTGGGCGAGGTGGGGCTCGATGAGTCGAGCCTGGGACGCTATCCGCACGAGTTCTCGGGAGGTCAACGGCAGAGGATCAATATTGCGCGGGCGTTGGCGCTGCGGCCTCTTTTTCTGGTTTTGGACGAACCTGTCTCTGCACTCGACGTGAGCGTGGGCGCGCAGATTGTGAACCTGCTACGGGGCCTGCAGCGCGAGCACGGGCTGACGTATCTGTTCATCTCGCACTCGATGCCGCTGGTGCGCTACCTGAGCACGCGGATCGCAGTGATGGAACGCGGGCGGCTGGTGGAAATGGGGGAGGCCGAGGCACTTTGCGCGCATCCGCAGAAACAGTACACGCAGCAATTGATCGCGGCCACGCCGGAGTTGCCGGCCGGCGCGGCCTGAGCGATGCGAACGCTACTTGGGCTGCGTTTGCGGTTGATGCGGCGCGGTAGTTTGCGCGGGCGTTGAGGGTTGAACAGGCGCGTCAGTTGCGGGCTTGGCCGGAGCCGGCGTCGCTGGCGCGGCAGGTTCCGCCGGCTTTGCGGCGGGCTCAGCGGGCTTTGCCGCCGGTGTTTCAGGAGCAGCTTTGGGTACAACGCCGGCACCGGGATGCGGCGGCAACATGGGCGGATGCGGCATCTGCATTTCGGTGACGTCGACCAGTTCCACGTCAAAGATGAGATCTGACTTGGCGGGAATGCCGGGGTGGTCTGGACGGTCTGGAATGGCGCGCGTTCCATAGGCCATTTGCCAAGGGATGAAGAGGCGGCGTTTGCCGCCGATCTTCATGCCTTCGAGTCCGTAGTCGAATCCGGGGATGACGCGACCCATGCCCTGCGGAATTTCGATCGGCTTTGGTTCACCCATCTTGGGCTTGCCGTCAGGACCGAGCTCGGGCTTGCCGTCCGGTCCGATGGCGGGCTGTTTGTGATCGTCCCACGAGTCGAATTTGACGCCGTCGGCGGCTCGCCAGCCGGTGTACTTCAAGTGCCAGATCTTGCCGGGCTCACCGTCGGCGCCGGTGCCGACCTTGATGTCCTCGTAGTGCAGCGAGAAGGGCACCTTGACGGGACCGTGTACGACTTTGGGCACGCCGGCAGGGAGCTTGATCCATGGCTCGGACGCGGCAGCCGGGGTGGCGGTCGACGCGGGCTTGGCTGTGGCCGTTTTGATTGAGTTTTTGGCGGCCGGGGCGCCCGGTGCGGGCGTCTTTTGGGTGGTTTGCGCACTTGCAGCGGATGTGAACGCCGCCAGGAAGAGGATGAGAACAAATCGATTCATGGGTGGGACATCTCCGAGTGAATTCCACACGAGAGTTTATCAGGCCGGAGGGAGAGGAAGGCAGCCTAGCCAATGAGCATGCCGGCGAGCAGAGCGGTTCGCGGCGCCAGGTGCGGGACAAATACAGATTCGTGGGGCGCGTGGGCTCCTTCGCCGACTGCGCCCATTCCGTCGAGGGTGGGAATGCCAAGCGCAGCAGTGAAGTTGCCGTCGGAGCCACCTCCGGTGGAGGCCTCGCTGAGCTCGAAGCCGAGTTCGCGGGCCATCGCCTGCGCATTGCGGAAGAGGTGAACCGTGCCGCGGCTGCGTTCCATAGGCGGGCGATTGATGCCGCCACTAACGATGAGAGCGCAGCGCGGGTCGACGAGCTTGAGCGCAGCGAACTTGCGGGCGAGACGCGGGCCGTCGGCGCGGCGAGCGATACGCGCGTCCACTTCGGCCCAGGCGTGATCAGGGATCACATTGCTCCGAGTGCCGCCACCGGCGACTCCGACGCTCACCGTGAGCCCGCGCTTCAGGTCGGTCCAGCCGCTGACTTTCTCGATTGCGCGCGCCAGCTCGCGAATGGCGTTTGCGCCTTTTTCGAAGTCGACACCTGCATGGGCCGCGACTCCTTTCACATCGATGCGCCAGTTGCCGATTCCCTTTCGCACCGTTTTGTATGCCAGGCCCTGAGCAGGTTCGAGGACGTAAACCGCGGCGCAGGTCTTAGCGATCGACTCCGTGATGGGGCGCGATGCCGTGCTGCCGATCTCCTCGTCGGTCGTGAGCAGGAGCACGATTTCGCGTTGGAGCAGGCGAGCTTGAGTGAGTAGCTCGATGGCGGTAAAGGCCATGGCCACGCCTGCTTTCATGTCGAGCGTGCCGGGACCCCAGAGCCGGCCGCGGCTCTGTCGAAAGGGCATGGTCTTGAGCGTGCCGAGCGGCCAGACGGTGTCTAAATGGCCAAGGAGCAGGATGGGCTTGCGCCCAGAGGGGCGATGCGGACCAAAGCGGACCTCGAGCACATCGCCGAGGCCGTCGGCGGCGGGACGGTGGAGTTTGACGCGGCCATCCAACTGACGTGCGTGCGCGGCGGCGAGCGCCAGGCATGCATCGACGGCGGATTTCGAGCCGGAAGGCGATTCTGCTTGAACCAACAGCCGGGTGAGGGCGATGAGATGGGGCTGCATGCGGCGAGCCCCCGCCAGCAAAGCGCGCATGGGAACGCTGGTATCGGCGGTCTTTGTCATTCGCTTTCCCTTTCATTCAACGATCCGGCTGATCATCACCGAGACTCTTTGATTCTACGATAGTTAAAGCGATCTTGCGCGCGAGTTAGAAGAGTGGTTCGCGGGCTGCGAAAGGCGCACGGTGTGGCAAAAATGCCACACGACAAGATTTCCGCCGGCCGTCTACCCTTATCACAGGAAAGGTTTTCAGGCCCGGGGAGGCAGATTGGCTCAATCAGCACACCAGGAACAGACGATTGCGTCGCCGCTGGACTTTTCGGGCGTGGGGCTGCACTCGGGCGCACTGGTGACTATGCGGCTGCTGCCAGCCGCGGCGGGCTCGGGGATTGTATTCAGGCGCACGGACCTGGACAACTTTGAGATTCCTGCAACGGGCCGGAATGTGGCGAAGGTGAGCTACGCAACCAGCCTTATGCGGCAAGGCGTGCTGATCCAAACCACGGAACATCTGCTGTCTGCGTTCATCGGAATGGGCATCGACAACGTGATTGTCGAGATCGACAACCTGGAGCTGCCCATCCTGGACGGCAGCGCCCTGCCGTACGTGGAGGCCTTCCGGCGCGTGGGGATCCGCGAGCAGCGGCGGCGGCGCGAGACTCTGCGCGTGCTGCATCCGGTGGAGGTGCACGAGGGCGACAAGTTTATCGGCGTCTATCCGGGCTCGGGCTATCGCGTTTCGTACACCATCGACTTTCCCGCGCCGATCGGACAGCAGAAAACCTGCATCGACTTGGCGGCTGAGACCTATGGCACCGAGATCGCGCCGGCGCGGACGTTCGGCTACAAGGCGGACGAGCGCAAGCTTCGGGATATGGGCTTGATTCGCGGGGCGAGCGCGGACAACGCAATCATTCTGGGCGCGCGCGGGCCGGAGAATGGGCCGCTACGCTTCCCCGACGAGTACGTGCGGCACAAGGTGCTGGACCTGATCGGCGACCTGGCGCTGGCTGGACGCAGGCTGGAAGGGCACGTGGTGGCGGTGCGGGCCGGACACGCGATGCATACCGCGTTTGTGGCGCGACTGATGAAAGATCGCTCGGCGTGGGAGCTGGCGCATGTGCCGGTGGAGGCGCCGGCTGCCGAGGCGCGGCCTGACGCCGAGGGCGGCGTTGCCGAAGCCGCGTTGGCGGAAGTGTAAGGCACACTCCAACGTGCGACAGCTTGCGGATTTACACTGTGCCCGGGGCCGTACCGGCAATGGCTCCATCTGAAGGAACGATAACTAAAATCCCAAACCGTAGCGGGAGCCTGCCATGGGCAAGTTCGTTCTGAACGTGAATGGCGCGAGTGTCAGCGTGGACGCTGCTCCCGATGAATCACTCCTCTATGTTCTGCGCGACCAGCTGCAACTGACCGGCACGAAATATGGCTGCGGCGGGGGCCAGTGCGGAGCATGCACGGTGCTGCTGGATGGGCGCGCGACGCGGTCGTGCCTGACGCTGGTTGCCGCGGCCGCCGGCGCGAAGATCGTAACGATTGAAGGCCTTGAGCACGGTGGAAGGCTGAGTGAGGTACAACAGGCTTTTCTCGATGAAGGCGCGTTCCAGTGCGGCTATTGCACTTCAGGCATGATTCTGAGCGCAACTTCACTTTTGCGGGGGAAGCGCAATCCGAGCGATGACGAGATTGTCGCCGGCATGAACGGAAATGTGTGCCGGTGCGGAACATATCCGCGCATTTTGGCGGCGATCAAACGCGCCGCACAACTGAAGGCGCAGGGAGCGGGCCGATGAGCGCGCGCAACGAGTTCGAGCGCGAATTCTTCGAAGGTGGCGAGTGGACTCCGCCCGGCGGCTGGCAGTTCGATCGCCGCGATTTTCTGCGACTGTTCGGAGGGGGGATCTTCGTCGGCCTTGCGAGCGGCCCGGCGTTGGCGCAGGAGTCCGGTAGAAGCTTTGGCGGGCATCCGCTGCCCAAGGATGTGGGGGCGTGGCTGCATATTGCGGCGGACGGCGGCGTAAAAGTATTCACCGGCAAAGTCGAGGGGGGCCAGAACATCCGCACATCGCTGGCGCAGCAGGTGGCCGAAGAGTTGCGCGCGCCCTTCGACACGATCGAGATGGTAATGGGCGATACGGCGTTGACGCCGTACGACATGGGCACGTTCGGAAGCCGCAGTACACCAACGATGGGACCGCAGTTGCGCACGATGGCGGCGGCTGCGCGGCAGATGCTGATTGAGTCGGCGGCGGCGCGATGGGGTGTGGACGAAGCGACGCTGGTGGCTGCGGACGGAAAGGTCACCGATCCCAAAACGAAGCGCTCACTGAGTTATGGCGAGATTACGCGCGGTGAGAACCTGGTGAAGGTCGTCTCGAGCGATGAGGCGCTGACGCCGGCGAGTGATTGGAAGATCGCCGGGACGGCGGTTCCGAAGGCGCATGGGCGTGATTTTGTGACCGGCAAGCACGTGTACCCCAGCGACGTGGTGAGGCCCGGCATGCTGTTCGGCGCTGTGCTGCGGCCCGATGGATTCAATGCGAAACTCAAGTCGATTGATACGAGCGCGGCGGAGAAGCTGCCGGGAGTGAAGGTGGTGCGCGACGGCGATTTTACCGGGGCGGTGGCAGCCGATCGGATAACAGCGCAACACGCGGCTAAAGCGATCAAGGCGAATTGGGAGGTGCCGGGGCAGCCCGGAAACAAAGATCTCTTCGATGTACTTAAAAGCGGCTCGGGCAATGACGGTGAGGCGAGGCCGCAGCATGTTGCCGGGTCGGTTGCGCAGGCGATGGACGGGGCCGACATCAAGCTGGAGGAGCAGTACACGGTCCAGTACATTGCTCACGCACCGCTGGAGCCACGCGCCGCCGTAGCGGAGTGGAACGGCGACAAGTTGACCGTGTGGACCGGAACACAGCGGCCCTTTGGCGTGCGCGACGAACTGGTGCAGGCGTTCGGGATTCCCGAGGAAAACGTGCGCGTGATCCAGCCGGATATGGGCAGCGGTTACGGCGGGAAGCACACAGGTGAGGCCGCTCTTGAGGCAGCGCGGCTGGCGCGTGCGGCCGGCAAGCCAGTGAAACTGGAGTGGACGCGGCGCGAAGAGTTTACGTGGGCGTACTTCCGGCCGGCGGGGGTGATCGAGATTCGCGCAGGTGCGCGGCGAGACGGTGAGCTGGTCGCATGGGAGCATCACAATTACAACTCAGGGAATGCGGGAATCGGCACACCGTACAACGTTGCGAACCAGATCATCCAGTATCATCCGGTAGAATCACCGCTGCGGCAGGGATCGTACCGGTCGCTTGCGGCCGCGGCGAATCATTTTGCGCGGGAGTCGGCGATGGATTCGCTGGCACATCAGGCGGCAATGGATCCGCTGGAATTCCGCATAAAGAATCTCTCCGACCCCAGGCTGATTGCGGTTTTCAGGGCGGCGGCGGAGAGGTTCGGCTGGGGCAGAGTGAAATCTACTTCGGAACGGGGATTTGGCATCGCAGGCGGGACGGAGAAGGGCGGCTACGTAGCGACGTGCGCTGAAGTGGCCATCGATCCCACAACGAGGCAAGTCCGCATTCGCCGCGTGGTGCAGGCGTGGGAGTCGGGAGCGATCGTGAATCCCGACGGCTTGCGCAACCAGGTGTCGGGCGCGATTGTCCAGGGGATCGGCGGAGCGCTTTTTGAGCAGATTCTCTTTGCGGATGGCCGCATTCAGAATGCGGCGTTTGCGCAGTACCGGCTGCCGCGGTTCAGCGACGTACCGCAGATCGAGGTTGTGCTGCTCGACCGGAAGGATTTGCCGTCAGCAGGAGCGGGCGAGACCGGGATCGTAGGTCTTGCGCCGGCGGTGGGAAACGCGATGTTTGCGGCGACCGGAGTGCGACCGCGCGGACTGCCGATGGCACCGCGGACAGCCGCACCGGGACAGCCTGAACCTAGACTGCGAAGTTAGATCCTGGGACCGCTCGGATCGGGCCCGCCAATTAACTGATCCGTTCTATCGCCACTGCCGTGGCTTCGCCGCCTCCGATGCAGAGCGAGGCGATGCCGCGGCGGAGATTGTATTTTGCGAGCGCGGCGAGCAGCGTGACGATGATGCGCGCGCCGGATGCGCCGATGGGGTGGCCGAGGGCGCAAGCGCCGCCGTGGACGTTGACCTTTTCGTGGGGAAGATCGAGGTCGCGCATTGCCGCCATGACGACCACGGCGAAGGCCTCGTTGATCTCGAACAAGTCGACATCGTGAATGGCCCAGCCCGTGCGATCGAGGAGGCGGCGGATGGCGCCGATGGGCGCAGTGGGAAAGAGTGCCGGGGTGCCGGCATAGCTGGCGTGAGCGACGACAGAAGCGAGCGGTTTGAGGCCGAGGCGATCGGCTTGAGAACGGCGCATAAGGACGAGGGCAGCCGCGCCGTCAGAGATGGCGCTCGAGTTGGCGGCGGTGACGGTGCCGTCGTCGCGAAAGGCCGGCTTGAGGAGCGGAATTTTATCGGGCGCGGCTTTGAGAGGGAGCTCGTCCTGGGTTACGACGCGGTCGGTCTTGCCCGATTTGACTGTGACGGAAACGATCTCGGCGGAAAAGCTGCCGTCGGCCGCGGCTTTTTGCGCGCGGGTGAGCGAGGCGAGGGCGAAGTCGTCCTGCTGCCGGCGGGTGAAAGCATAGTTCTGCGCGCAATCTTCAGCGAATGTTCCCATCAGGCGGCCCTTGTCGTAGGCGTCTTCGAGGCCGTCGAGAAACATGTGGTCGAGGACGCGGCCGTGACCGAGGCGATAGCCAGCGCGCGCGCGATCGAGGAGGAAGGGGGCGTTGCTCATGCTCTCCATGCCCCCGGCGACGATGACCTGGGCGCTCGCGGCGAGAAGGAGATCGTGGGCGAACATGACGGCCTTCATGCCGGAGCCGCACACCTTATTGATAGTGACGGCGCCGGTAGACGTGGGCAGGCCGGCGCCGAGCGCGGCCTGGCGCGCGGGAGCCTGACCGACGCCGGCGGGAAGCACGCAACCGAAGAACACTTCGTCGACCGAGCCGGGCGGGATGGAAGCACGCTCGACTGCTGCGCGGATGGCAGCGGCGCCGAGCTCGGGAGCGGAAACGTCTTTGAAATCCCCCTGGAACGCGCCGATGGGAGTGCGCGCGGAAGCGACGATCACAACGGGGTCAGGCGCGGTCATGGCTCGCTCCTTCAATATCCGAATGCATCAGCGTGGCGCCATGCGGAGCGCGCCATCGAGACGGATGGTTTCTCCGTTAAGCATAGTGTTCTCGCAAATGTGTTTAACAAGGGCGGCGAACTCGGCGGGTCGGCCGAGGCGCGCGGGAAATGGAACGCTCTTTGCGAGCGCCTCCTGAACTTCAGGAGAGAATGAAGCCATCATCGGGGTGTCAAAGATGCCCGGCGCGATGGTGACAACGTGGATGCCGAAGCGGGCCAGTTCGCGCGCGATGGGCAACGTAAGGGAGACGACGCCGCCCTTTGAAGCGGAGTAGGCGGCCTGGCCGATCTGGCCGTCGAATGCGGCGATGGAGGCCGTGTTGACGATGACGCCGCGCTCGCCGTCCTCGCCGGGAGCCTCTTTCGCGATGGCTGCGGCGGCGAGGCAGATCATATTAAAGGTGCCGACGAGGTTGATGTTGACGGTGCGGGCAAACGAGTCGAGGCGGTGCGGGCCTTCGCGCCCCAGGATTTTTTCCGACGGAGCGACGCCGGCGCAATTGACGAGGCCGTGAAGATGGCCGAAGGCGCTGAGCGCGAGGTCGACTGCGGCCTGAGCATCCTGCTCGCTGGTGACGTCAGTCAGGGCGAAGCGGGCGGCGGGGCCGAGTTCTGAGGCAAGCGCCTCGCCGGATGCGCGATTGGTGTCGGCGATGACGACGGAGGCGCCTTCGCCGGCGAGGAGCCGCACCGTTGCAGCGCCGAGGCCCGATGCGCCGCCGGTGACGAGGAAGACGTGATTCCTGATCTGCATGGAAATGACCGGGACCGTTCCCGTCCCGAGCGCAGCATATCATCACAAACAGGATCTGTGATCACACGGATTGCAAGATTGGAGGCGGGAGGCAATGAATCCGTACTCGTCCGGCGCGCCGCTAACGCGATTGACTGAAGAAGAGACGCTCTTTTCAGAGAGCGTGCGGAGGTTCGCAGAGGATGAGGTGGCACTCCTGGTGCGCCGCATGGACGAGGAGCAGCATATGGACGCCGGGCTGCTCAGGAAACTATTTGAGCTGGGGCTGATGGGGATCGAGATTCCGGAGGAGTTTGGCGGAAGTGGCGGGACGTTTTTCGATTCCGTGCTGGCCGTGGAGTTGCTGTCGGCCGTGGACCCGGCGGTGGGGTTGGTGGTGGACGCGCAGAACACGCTGGTGGCGAGCGCGCTGCTTCGCTGGGGAACCGCCGCGCAGAAGCATAAGTATCTGACGCGGCTGGCGGCAGAGACCGTGGGCGCTTACGCGTTGAGCGAAGCAGGCGCGGGATCGGATGCGTTTGCGCTGGAGACGCGGGCTGAGAAGCGCGGGGACGAATACGTTCTGACGGGGCGGAAGCTCTGGATCAGCAACGCAAAGGAAGCGGGGCTGTTCATCGTGTTTGCGAACGCGGATCTGAGCGCAGGCTATAAAGGCATTACGGCATTTCTGGTGGAGAAGGGCACGCCGGGATTCAGCGTGGGAAGGAAAGAGGATAAGCTCGGGATTCGCGCGTCGAGCACCTGCGAGCTGGTCCTGGAAGACTGCGCGGTTCCGGCGGCTCAGGTACTGGGCAAGGCGGGCGAGGGGTACAAGATCGCGATGGAGACGCTGAACGGCGGGCGGATCGGGATTGGCGCGCAGATGCTTGGGCTGGCCGAAGGCGCCTGGGGCCACGCTACGAAACACGCGAAAGAACGCAGGCAGTTCGGGAAGGCGCTGGTGGAGTTCCAGGCCATGCAGTTCCAGCTTGCGGAGATGGCCACCGAGATTGAGGCGGCACGATTGCTGGTTTACAACGCGGCGCGACTGAAGGACGCCAGGCAGGAATTTCGCAAGGAGGCGGCCATGTGCAAGTACTTCGCGTCGCAGACGGCGGAGCGCGTGGCGGGCCTAGCCGTGGAAGTGCTGGGAGGCGCAGGATTCGTAAAAGAGTCGCCCGTGGAGAAACTGTACCGGGACGCGAAGATTGGCAAGATCTACGAAGGAACGTCGTTCATGCAACTGACGGCAATCGCGAAGGCAGTCTTATAGATACATAGCAAAGAAGAATTTCGCGGATGGCGCGGGACGGATCGATCCGCGCGACGATCGCCAGCTAAGTTTCCCATCCAATCGGACACAAGGTCGAGCCCAGGCCCGATCCGGATCCTGCTTTCGGCTCGCCTGAGCCCGTCGCGGCTCAGCAGAGAGAGTCCACCCCCGCAGCTCAAAACACACTGATTTGATTGATGTTATGGGCGCAACACTCCTCCTGCCGCTGTAGAACCCCGACAAAACGGCTTTGCGCGAGCTCCGGGAGTGCCTATCCAAAGAGCTTCGCTTGGGACGTAAGTTACCCTAGTACTCCAAAGTTGCATTACTATCACTGTACAAAATCCCCAAAACGTAATGTATAGTAACGTTCAAGAGTACCTACATATCTGAGTATACTTGCCCGCATAAGTAATCAATCAATGATTACCTTGGTGTGCCTTGGCGATAAATTTCGTACGCGCGCCGATGAAACAGTGGCGAGCGTTCGGAGGGTATATGCGCCATCTGAAATTGAGTTTGATTGGGCTGCTCACTTTTTCAGGCAGCCTAGCGGTAAGCGGTTGCGGCGGAATGCTGGTTCTGAACAAGGCGGCCGCAACTGGAACGCTCACGATTTCAACGACCACGGTTGACTTTGGTCAAGTGGCCGTGGGCAAGACGGCGAGCGCAAGCGTAACTGTATCGAACCAGGGATCGGCTGCGGTCGAGATTTCAGAGTTGAATCTGACCGGGCACTCGTTCTCGATCAACGGCGCCAACAGTCTGCCGCTAACAGTGGGCGCGAACGCGAGCGTCACGCTCACCCTCCAGTTCGCCCCCTCGGCGTCAGGGTCTACCACGGGCCAGCTGTCGATTGCCAGCAACGCGTCGAGCGGATCTTCGGCATCCGTGGCCCTGAGCGGAACAGGCGTGCCGATGCTGACCAGGCTGAGCTGCGTCAACGGATCGATTACGGGAGCCGCAACGGACGCCTGCACGGTGACGATGAATGCCGCGGCGGCCAGCGGCGGCATGAGCGTGAACCTATCGAGCGCGAATAGCGCCGTGACTGTGCCTGCCACAGTGATGGTGGCGGCAGGAGCGAGCAGCGCAGACTTCACGGCAAGTGTTGCGCCGGTTACCACATTGCAGTCGGCGACGCTGACCGCCAGCGCGGGCGGGGTAGCGCAGACATTTGCGCTGCAATTGGGCGGCTCGATTCCGACGTTGGGCCTGAGCGCCGCGAAGCTGACGTTCGGCACCGTGCCGGTGAACTCAGCCGTTACGCAATCGCTGGTTCTATCGTCGATGGGGACGGCAAACGTGACGGTGAGCGCAGCGACGATGTCGGGGAGCGGCTTTTCGATTACCGGAGAAGGGCTGCCGGTGACACTGGCGCCGGGGCAAACAACGACACTGAGCGTGCAGTTCGATCCCACCGCCGCGGGCACAATGACAGGACAGCTTACGCTGAGCAGCAACTCCTCAAGCGGGAGCCAAAGCGTGGTGAGCCTAAGCGGCGCGGGCGTGCCGGTTGTGAGCTCGCTGACGTGCGCGAGCACGTCGGTCACGGGGTCAGCGACCGATCTCTGCACGGTAACGCTGAACGCGGCTGCCCCGAGCGGAGGATTCGCGGTTAGTGTCGGCAGCAGCACTTCACTGGTAGGCGTGCCAACCTCGGTGACTGTGCCGGCAGGCGCAAGCAGCGTCAGCTTCACGGCAAACGTTTCGCCCGCGACTTCATCAGAAACGGCAACACTGACAGCGAGCGCAGGCGGGGTATCGCAGACGTTCGTTCTGATGCTCAACGCCTCAGGGCCGACGCTGACGCTGAGCACGAGCGCCGTGGATTTTGGCGATGTCGTCCTGAGTATCCCGGCAACGCAGACGATAACCTTGTCGTCAACCGGCAATGCGGCGGTGACTATCAGTGCTTCGTCGCTAACGGGCAACGGGTTCGCGGCATCCGGAGCCAGTTTTCCGCTGACCCTGAATCCCAACCAGACAGCGACGATGACCTTGCAGTTCGATCCCACGCTGACCGGTTCGGCGGCGGGTCAACTGACATTTACGAGCAACTCCGCGGATTCGGCTGCGAAGAAAGTGGGACTGTCGGCCAGGGGTGTGCCGAAACTGAGCGGACTAAGCTGCGCGGACCCGGTGATGACGGGAGCGGGCACCGACAGTTGCACGCTCACGATGAACGCGACGGTGCCGAATGGCGGTTTGAACATAAAGCTGGCGAGCAATAACCCGGCAGTAACGGTGCCGGGCTCACTGTCGTTGCCCGCGGGCGCCACGAGCGGCAGCTTTGCGGCGACGGTATCAGCCGTCAACGTAGCGCAGGTTGCGACGCTGAGCGCAAACGCATCCGGAGTAACGCAGACCGCCGGCGTGCAACTCAATGCGGCAGCAATCAGCCTGAGCGTCAGCTCGTCGAGCCTCACGTTCGGCAATGTCAACGTGAACACGCCGGCAACACAGACGCTGACTCTTACGTCGACCGGAAGTTCGTCGGTGAGCGTCAGCGCAGCCGCGGTAGCGGGAACGGGCTTCAGCATCTCGGGCCTGAGCTTCCCGCTGACCCTGAACTCCATGCAGAGCGCGACGATGACCGTGCAGTTCGATCCGACGGCCACGGGCGTATTGACAGGGCAACTGACGCTGACGAGCAACTCCACCAGCGGCACGTCGACGATTGTGGGCCTGAGCGGCACCGGCGTCCCGGTGCTGAGCGGCCTGAGCTGTACAAGTGGATCCTTCACGGGAGCGGGAACTGACAACTGCACGGTGACATTGAACGCGACAGCCGCGACGGGCGGATTCACCGTGAACCTTGCCAGCAGCAATGGCGCGGTGACGGTACCGGCTTCAGTGACCGTGCCAGCTGGCTCGAAGACCGCAAGCTTTGCGGCGACGGTCTCCGCGGTGGGTACATCGCAGACCGTCACCCTGACTGCCAGCGCGAACTCCGTTGCTCAGACCTTTGGACTGCAACTGAATGCGGCGGCGGCGACACTGAGCGCACTAACGTGCACGAGCGGGTCAATGACAGGGGCGGGGACAGATAGCTGCACCGTGACATTGAACGCGGCGGCCCCGACGGGCGGCTACGCGGTGGGCCTTGCGAGCAACAACAGCGCAGTGACGGTGCCGGCCTCGGTGACCGTGCCAGCAGGGTCGACGACTGCCGGGTTTGTCGCGACGGTTTCGTCAGTCAGCAGTTCCGTGACGGTGACCCTGACTGCCAGCGCGAATAGCGTTGCTCAGACTTTTGGGCTGCAACTGAACGCGGCGGCGGCGACACTGAGCGCGCTGAGGTGCACGAGCGGGTCAATGACAGGGGTGGGGACGGATAGCTGCACAGTGACGTTGAGCACAGCAGCCCCGACGGGCGGGTTGGCGGTGGGCCTTGCGAGCAACAACAGCGCTGTGACGGTGCCGGCCTCGGTGACCGTGCCAGCAGGGTCGACGACTGCCGGGTTTATGGCGACGGTCTCGTCAGTCAGCAACTCTGTGACGGTGACCCTGACTGCAAGCACGAGCAGCGGAACTCAGACCTTTGGACTGCAACTGAACGCGGCGGCGGCGACACTGAGCGCGCTGACGTGCACGAGCGGGTCAATGACAGGGGCGGGGACGGATAGCTGCACGGTGACGTTGAGCACAGCAGCCCCGACGGGCGGATCGGCGGTGGGCCTGGCGAGCAACAACAACGCAGTGACAGTGCCGGCATCGGTGACCGTGCCAGCAGGGTCGACGACTGCCGGGTTTATGGCGACGGTCTCGTCAGTCAGCAACTCTGTGACGGTGACCCTGACTGCAAGCACGAGCAGCGGAACTCAGACCTTTGGACTGCAACTGAACGCGGCGGCGGCGACACTGAGCGCGCTGACGTGCACGAGCGGGTCAATGACAGGGGCGGGGACGGATAGCTGCACAGTGACATTGAGCACAGCAGCCCCGACGGGCGGGTTGGCGGTGGGCCTGTCCTGCAACAACAGCGCTGTGACCCTGCCGGCATCGGTGACCGTGCCAGCAGGGTCGACGACTGCCGGGTTTACGGCGACGGTCTCGTCAGTCAGCAGCTCTGTGACGGTGACCCTGATTGCCAGCATGAGCAGTGCGACCAAGACTTTCACCCTGCAACTGGGAGCGGGCGGGCCAACGCTCACTGTGAACTCCGCCACTGTGGGCTTCGGCGACGTGGTGATTAACACCCCGGCTACACAGACGCTGATTCTCTCGTCCAGCGGGACCTTAGCACTAACCATAAACGGGGCAACGGTAAGCGGAACCGGTTTCACCATCTCCGGATTGACTTTCCCGTTGACCTTGAACCCCAACCAGACGGCGACGCTCAATATCGTGTTCGATCCCACTGCGACAGGAGCGGCGGCCGGCCAGATCACGGTGGCGAGCAACTCCTCCACCGGATCGTCGACTGTGGTGAGTCTGAGCGGTATGGGGATTGCGGCGGCCTACGCGGTGAACCTGGCGTGGGATCCGCCCAGCACTTCACCCGATCCTGTGGCTGGCTATAACGTGTATCGCTCACCGAGCGGCGCTTCGTCGTATGTGCAATTGAACACCGCGGTCGTTACACAAACAACCTACAGCGATACGACGGTGAAGAACAGCCAGAGCTACGACTACATCGTGGAGAGCGTGGACGCCTCGGGAGTTGAAAGCTCTCCCTCGAACACAACCACCGCTCAAATTCCGTAGACTGGCGGCACTGAACAAAACGGGAGAGAAGGCGCAGGTCAGTCGACGAGCGCTGTTCACTCACTGCAGACGCATAGACAGCAGTGAAGAGAAAGGCTCGCGCAGACGCTCGACATCTGAGCCTTGCCTCGCGTTCGTGTCTAAGACACCGGTCAGAAGACGAACCTACGTTTGCGTCGTCGACTCGCCGTGGGAAATTTGTACCCAGTGGTGAATAAATTACATGCAAATTGTGCACTTACTAAGGCTCACGAATCGCCTGTTTATCCACCGGTGATGTTTCAAAGTTCGCCCTATGAGTCGATTGCAAGAAGGTGACGTGAGGTAGCGACTTTGGCAATGCGATTGCAAAAACACTTTGTGCCAAACAAAGTTCTATTTTTATGTCGAGTCGGATTTTCTGATTCGTGCATATAAATGGGTTTACTCAACCCTCACAGAGGCACCGGATCAGAATGCTCCGCGCAATCGGACTGAGATTCGGTGCGATCAACGCAAGAGGATTGTATTCGGCTAAAACTGTGTCTTATCTGCTCCCACCGAAATCAATCCTGAACGGGCTAACCAGAGACGTAAATGACGGAGTTACGTGAGGTGGGCGCAAAGTTAGTGATCTACTTCACAGCTTATAACGAAAAGTAAGTGCCAAATAACGCTAACCAGCTCACACAGAAGAAATGTCGAGGCTTGGCATGCCTTCGTGCCGTAGAGCGCAATTGAGTGCGATCGTTGAAGGTTAACTACTTATGGATTTGCACGGCACTTGTTTCTGCGCGCCGTTAAGATGTGATTTCGCGGCGGCAGCTCATCGCCAGTATTCAAGGCCGAATCGCCGTCGGATGCATTTGAGCATCGGCACAGGAAGAACAAATGCACGTCGGCGTCCGGTTTTCTCCCTCGTTTTCCTCTTGTTCTCCGGCGGTCTGCCTTTAACCTTGTCTGGATGCCTTGGCGGCCAACTCATTGGCCCGTCGACGACGGCAAACACAAGCGGCAGCAGATCTCTCCAGGCGGCTCCCAATCAGGTGAGCTTTGGCGGCATAGCAGTGGGCCAGACGGCGAGTTCGAACCTCGCTCTTGTGAATCAGGGGTCGGCTGCGGTCCAGATTTCGCAGTTGGCGGTGTCAGGGCAGGAGTTCACCGTGAGCGGAGGAGGCGATCTTCCGCTTACAGTTCCGGCCGGCGGCAGTTTCAATCTGAGCGTGAATTTCATTCCCTCTCAAATGGGAGCGGCGAACGGACAGTTGACGATCACCAGTAACGCCACAACCAATGCCAGGCTCGTGGTGGGGCTGAGCGGCACAGGAACCGCGGCGGGAACGACGACCACGGCGAGTTTGAGCACATTCGCTTGCGCAAACGGTTCGATGACAGCGGCGGGAACCGACAATTGCACGGTGACGTTGAATACGGCAGCCCCGAGCAGCGGATATGCGGTGAGCGTGACCAGCAACAATAGCGCGGTTACAGTACCGGCTTCAGTGATTGTAGGGTCAGGCTCGACGAATGTAAGCTTTGCCGCCAGGGTTTCGTCGGTCAGCTCTTCAGAAACGGTGACCCTGACCGCCAGCGCCGGAGGTGTGGCCAAAACTTTCGCATTGCAGCTTGGCGCGGCCGTGCCAATACTCAGCGTGAACAGCTCGAGCGTGACGTTTGGCGATGTAACGCTGAATACGCCAACGACACAGTCTCTGACCCTGACGTCGACTGGGAGCGTGGCTGTGACCATCAGCGGGGCGACGTTAAGCGGAAGCGGGTTCACAGCCTCCGGCGCCACGTATCCGGTGACCCTGAATCCAAACCAGTCGGCCGCGATCAACATCGTGTTCGATCCCACGGCGGTGGGGGCAGCGACCGGCCAGTTGACGCTGGTCAGCAACTCATCCACAGGAACGTCGACACTTATCAGCCTGAGCGGCGCGGGCGTAGTTGGGTCGGGGACGTCTCCGACGTATGCGGTGGACCTGAGCTGGAATGCGCCCGGCAGTTCACCCGATGCGATTGCCGGCTATGTGGTTCTTCGTTCGCCGAGCGGCGCTTCTTCATACGTGCAATTGGACGCGTCGGCGGTTACGCAAACCACTTATACGGACACGACGGTGCTAAATGGCCAAAGCTACGACTACATCGTGGAGAGTGTGGACGCATCGGGGGTCGCGAGCGCGCCCTCCAACACCACTACGGCTCAAATCCCGTAGACTGGTCAGACGCGATCAGAGACAAAAAAGGCCGGGAACGCGACTGTCGGGAGAACTCCCGCCAGTCGAGCTGCCGGCCTTGTATTGCACCACCCAGGGCTTAGCTCTATTGGCTAATTCCCGGTCAAAACACCAAATCTCGAGCGTTCGAGGCTGAAATGGCAGCCTGTGGCAAATGAAGCCACGGGCGCCTGAATTGACTGCACCTTCGAACGCAGATCAGCACCTGACAATATTGGGAGCGTCGATGCCTTTCGTTGCGTTGCGCGTGTCGACGACCAGCTTCGCTTTGGCGACGATCCCCGGATAGTCGTACTGCGAGTGGTCTGTCACAATCACGACGCAGTCGAATCTGGGAATCTCGTTGAGCGGAGTGCTGGTCATGTTGAGGGCATACTTGCGGCCCTGTCCAACAGTCGGGAAGAAGGGGTCGTTGTACTCGACATGAGCTCCGCGCTTCTGTAGCAGCTCAATGATGGTCAACGAAGGCGACTCGCGAAGGTCGTCGATGTCGCGCTTGTAGGCAAGACCAAGGATGAGAACGCGCGAACCGCAGAGCGCCTTGCCGCGCCGGCTCATGGCTTCCATGATGTTTTCGACGACGAAGTACGGCATCGCATTGTTGATCTCGCCTGCAAGCTCGATGAAACGCGTGCGGAAGTCAAATTCTCTGGCCTTCCAGGAAAGATAAAACGGGTCAATGGGAATACAGTGACCACCGAGGCCGGGGCCGGGATAGAAAGCTTGAAAGCCGAACGGCTTGGTTTTGGCCGCATCGATCACTTCGGCCAGGTCAATTCCCATTCTCATGCAGAGCTGCTTGAGCTCGTTGACAAGCGCGATGTTGACGCAGCGATAGATATTCTCAAGAAGTTTGGTCATCTCCGCAGCGGCCGGCGACGAAACCGGAACAGTGCGATTGAAGATGGAGCCATAAGTGGCTGCCGCGAGATCGCGCGCGACGGGTCCGCATCCACCAATGACCTTGGGAATATCGCGGCGAGCGACGGAATCATTGCCGGGATCTTCTCGCTCTGGCGAGAAGGCGACATAGAAGCCCGGGCTCGAGTCATCGCGCGCGACACGCAGGCCGGATGAGTTGCCCTTCTCAAGGAGAGGAACAACGACTTCCTCAGTCGTTCCGGGGTAAGTGGTGCTTTCAAGGATGATGAGCTGGCCGTCGTGAACGTGCGGCGCGATGCTGTTAACGGTTCCAGTGATATAGCTGAGATCCGGCTCGTGGTGCTCGTCGAGAGGAGTGGGCACGCAGATGATGACGACGTCCATCTCCGCAATCCGGGCGTAATCGGCGGTCGCGGTGAAGCCATGCTCGCGAGCCTGGTCGATTTCGGCGGCGGGAATACGGACGATATACGTTCCACCCTTATTCAGGGTGTCGACTTTGCGGGGGTCAATATCGAATCCGGTTACGCGAAAGCGCTCATCGCTAAACAGCAAAGCCAGCGGCAGACCCACATAACCCATTCCAACGATGCCAATGCGAGCATCGCGGCTGTGAATTCGACGCGTCAATTCGATTGTCTTGTCGAGAGAAGCCAAGGACATCGTTCACCTCAGGATGACAATATAAAAACCCATCATCGAAAGCATATCAACGTACCTTTCGAGACGAAGGGGTAGCTCCTTTACGCGCGGGGCGCATGATAGAAAATCCGGAGATGGAATCGACACTGTTCATTTATTCAATCGCAACGGCGCTTCTTCCCGGATGTACCCCAGGTTTCAGGTGAACCATGGGGTACAACTGGAATCGGACCTTACGCAGTTTACTGCACGGTCAGGGTGACTATTGCGGTGTGCTGCATGTTCCCGCTGGACACCGTAACGGTAATGGTTGAGGTTTGTGGAGGCGGACCGGAGGAGCCGCCGCAACCTGTGATCAGAGTGGCGGCACCACCGATGAGGAGGATCATGGCCAGGAACATGCGCCGCAGATTCCGTCCATGACGTCGCATTCCTCCGATGCCGAGCAGGAGCAGGAGCGCCAATGCGAATGGCTGCAGGCGACGACCGGCAGACGGCTGCGGAACAGCCTGACGCATGGCACTGGTCGAAGCGGTCTGAACCGTCATGGTGACCGTCTGCTGGCCGCCATTCGCAGCAAGCGACGACGGAGAGAAGGTGACGGTCGAACCCCCTGGCTGGCCGCTCGCCGCGAAGGTGACTGAGGCCGGATAGGATCCGTAAAGCGGAGAAACAACGAACTGGAACGATGCCGCGGCGCCTGCATTGATCGTCTGACTGGCGGATCCCTGCGCCGTCATTGTGAAGTCGAGCGGCGCAACGACGACGGGGATGGATGCCGTCGTGCTGCTGGTAAGGAAGTTGATGTCGCCGCTATAGACCGCCGTCACCTGGTGCGTCGACCCCGCCGGGAGGGCTGTTGTGATGTATGACGCAGTGCCTCCGGACAGCGTCGCGGTGTTGAGCAGAGTGGTTCCATCGTAGAAATTGACCGAACCGGTTGGCGTGCCCGTTGTGGCTGACGCAACCGTGGCAGTCAGCGTCACACTTTGCCCGGGGTTGATCGACCCGCTGGACGTGCTCAAAGTGGTCGTTGTTCCTGCTTGTGTGATGGTCAGCGTGCCATTCTGAATGGCAACGGAATAGTCGGCCAGATTCGTGCCCGTCACGTTCGGAACGATCGCATACGTTCCCGCATCGGAGGTGATGGCCGCGGTGGTGGATTCGGTTTCGGTGAAAGTGTCTCCGTTCACTTCACCCGAATACGTGCCCGAGAGCGACGGATTGATGGTTCCGTATGTGCGGCTGGCGTTGTTGGCTGTGACTGTGAGCGCAGCCTGATTGACGGCGATCGACTGTGCAACTTGCGTTGCCGCGGAGTAATTGCTGTTGCCCGCCTGATTGGCGTCGATGACGATCGTCCCAATTCCTGTTACGGTCAAACTGCTTCCGCTAAGCGTTGCCGGGCCGGAAACAAGTGAGAAGGTGACCGGATTGGCTGACCCGCCGCCCGTGGCTGAAAGCGCAATGGGCGCCACGCCATAGGTGACTGGCGAAGCCGCTGTGAAGGTTATGGTTTGCGCTGCGAGCTGGACTGTCACAGTCGCCGCGGTCGAGGTCGCGCTGTTGTAGTTGGTGTCGGCGGCCTTGGCGGCCGTGACCGAGCAGGTGCCGGTGCCTGAGGTGATGCTCAGAGTTGCGCCAGTCACCGTGCAGGCGGTCGATGCACCGA